>ULIZ01052488.1_pt1 | contig 20975 bp, 11 predicted proteins | sample 1950601 | NCBI WGS metagenome assembly ULIZ01 (sample SAMEA4835456, study PRJEB28245) | human gut metagenome | biome: gut microbiome; material: fecal sample | place: Denmark | collected 2008 | reverse complement strand
TCGCCACAACTGACTTGTCAGACTTCATCTTATTTCTAAGATAATCTGTTGTGATTGAGCTGTAGTCCTCCTCATCAGGGAAATTAACAGTAGTTTTGCCTGTTTCAATATCAAACGGCATACACCAATGCCAGCTTTCTTTGTCGGTTTCAGCAGGCTTATAACCTTTACCTTTAAGAGTGTTAATATGAACAACAACAGGATGATCAATGTCTTTTACAGACTTAAAAGTCTTGATAAGCTCTTCAATATTGTTGCCGTCCTTGACATATACATAATCAAGCCCCATTGACTTGAAAAGGTTACATTCAGCCTTGCCGTCTGTGTCACGAAGAAGTTTGAGATTTTTATAAAGTCCACCGTGATTTTCTGCAATTGACATTTGGTTATCATTTGCTATAATAATCAGGTTTGAATCCATTTCACCGGCAACATTAAAACCTTCAAGAGCCTCACCGCCGCTGATTGAGCCGTCACCGATGAGTGCAATAACATTACCCTCGCCGTTTGTTACATCTCTGCCCCTTGCAAGTCCGCAGGCAAGGCTGACAGAGGTTGATGTATGACCGACAGTAAAAATATCGTGTTCGCTCTCTATGGGGCTTGTATAACCTGTTACATCATCGTAATGCTCCTGTGCAATATATGCCTCTTTTCTGCCTGTGAGGATTTTATGCGGATATGACTGGTGTGAAACATCAAATACAAACTTGTCATGTGGTGAATCAAATACATAATGAAGGGCAATTGTTGCCTCTACAATACCGAAATTCGGGCCGAAGTGACCGCCGTGAACACTTGCACGGTGAAGTAAAGCATCACGCATCTCCGATGCAAGAGCGTTAAGTTCATCAATACTGAGTTTCTTAACATCCTGCGGTCCGTTTATTTTTTCAATATACATCGTAATCAGAGCTCCTTATCATATAAATTTTAAATATAAATCAGAGATATCTCTCTTTAGCTATATTATATAACCTCAAGCTAACTTTAGGTCAAGAGTATTTTTAAAAAATTTATCTTTTGCATTCTTTTTTATGTATATCGTTACAACGCAATAGCATAACCCTCGACAGGTAACTATAATTAAAACAGGCACTTACATAAAATTGCAAGTGCCTGTTTCATGGCTGAGCCGGCGGGATTCGAACCCACGGGTGACGGAGTCAAAGTCCGTTGCCTTACCGCTTGGCGACGGCTCAGTATATATTCTACTTTTATTGATTATTAAAAAAACAAGCCGCCAAAGAATTTCTTCAGCGGCTGTTGGTGACCCATCGGAGATTCGAACTCCGGACACCTTGATTAAAAGTCAAGTGCTCTGCCAACTGAGCTAATGAGTCAAATGGGGTGGAATGCCGGATTCGAACCGGCGGTCTCCAGTGCCACAAACTGGCGCGTTAACCAACTACGCTAATCCCACCATAAGTGGCGCGCCAAAAGGGACTCGAACCCCTGACCTACTGCTTAGAAGGCAGTTGCTCTATCCAGCTGAGCTATTGGCGCATCAGTTGCTGACCTCAGTCAGCCTTTATATTATACCCATATACGGCATATTTGTCAACACTTTTTTGAATTTTTTTCATATTTAATTTTTAAAAAGTTTTTTTCGGACAAAATCCGTCAAATTACGGCTTTCCGTATTTCTGAGCAAGTGCAAGATTCCTATAATCGGGTTCAGACGAAACCTCTCTTATAAGCTTTACAAACTTAGGAAGTTGATACCGCTGATCTTCACTAAGCAATTCAATTTCTATTGTTGCCCTGTCATTCCAAAACGGATAAACATCAAGTTCGCAATAGGTGCTGTTGTCAACAATGCAATATCTGTCTTTACTGATGATGCCTGTAACATACTGCCTTTGAGCAAGGTATGAGTCGTATTGTTCTTTTGAAATATAATTTTCAATTTCAATCCGCTTAATATCCGATATTTTGATTTTTACAGTTTTGATATATACAGCCTTGTCACCCTCTCCCCTTTTGCGGATTCTGAAATATCCTTCCTCGGGAGTAGTGAGGTATGCCTGTGTAATAGGAATTCTGCGACAGGTTTTTATGCTATTCAAAAATTCAATATCAGGATATTCAATCAAAAATTTTCTTTCAATTTCAAGCGGTTTCGGAATTCCGAGAAATGCGACAACCTCCTTGAGAAGTCTTTTCAGCTTAGTATCAAAGTCGGTCGAATTATCAATAATTCTCAGATGCGGTGTGCCTGTCCACACAGCCATAACATCTGTGTCAACTTCTCTTGCTTTTTCAAGACTTTCTTCTCTGCGAAAAATATTGGTTTCTTTTCCGTAATACTCTTCTGCACCGTCTGCGGAAGTCACAAGATGAAATACTGCGTCATAAGAGCTTCGTATTACATCTTCATTCAAATTGTGAATACCTGCATACTTTGCAAACTCATCTTCCGTAACATATGCTCTGCTGTCAAGCAAACCTCTGTCAAAAAGCAAAACCGCCTTTTCGCAATCCATATTTTTGGCAATTTGCGTTTTTTCATTCTCCTCCGCAAGCTGAATTTCAAACAGTTCTCTGTGAAATTCATAAGAGCCGACATTTTCTGGGGTTTTGCCCTCACTAAACAATCTGCTTGCAACCTCACCGATTGTAATTGTAGGAATATTAAGCTTTTTAAGCTCTTCGCTGATATATTTTAAAGCGGAAGTCTTGCCACCGCAAGGTCCTCCCGTCAATACTATTTTTACAACTTCAGCCATAAAATCACCCATGTAACTTATTAAATTAAGTATATATCCCAACAGCAATTTTTTTATTCTGTAGAAGAACATTGTTGTTCGTTTTTACCCTTTAAAAGATAATATCGGCAAAATGAAAGTTTCTTATGCAGTAAAATTCATATTATACATTAAAAAGCGTATAAATTATCATAAAAACGGTGAAATATGCTGTTATAACATTGACAAGTTGCGTGTTAAAGTGCTAAAATATGTGTATAACCAATGAGGGTTTTTCTTATATTGAAAGGAAGTATTTATGATGGAAAAGCAGAATATTGACTGGGCAAACATTGGCTTCGGTTATATGCCCATCGGTGAAAGATTTGTAGCTAATTATAAAGACGGTAAGTGGGACAACGGCAGTATGACAGCCGACACCACAATTACTATCAGCGAATGTGCAGGCGTTTTGCAGTATGCTCAGACTTGCTTTGAGGGTATGAAAGCATACACTACCTGTGACGGCAGAATTGTTGTGTTCAGACCTGACCTTAACGGACAGAGAATGGAGGACAGCTGTAAGCGTCTTGAGATGCCTGTATTTCCAAAAGAGAAGTTTGTTGAGGCTGTTTGCAATGTTGTTAAGGCAAATGCAGATTATGTTCCTCCGTACGGCACAGGCGCAACACTTTATATTCGCCCGTATATGTTCGGCAGCGGTCCTGTAATCGGTGTTAAGCCGTCGGCAGAATATCAGTTCAGAGTATTTACCACTCCTGTAGGTCCTTACTTCAAGGGCGGCGCAAAGCCTATTACAATTAAGGTTTCAGACTTTGACAGAGCTGCTCCTCACGGCACAGGTCACATCAAGGCAGGACTTAACTATGCAATGAGCCTTCACGCTATTGTTACCGCTCATGCAGAAGGTTTTGACGAAAATATGTATCTTGACGCCGCTACAAGAACTAAGGTTGAAGAAACAGGCGGTGCTAACTTTATTTTTGTAACAAAGGACAACAAGGTTGTTACTCCAAAGTCTAACAGCATTCTCCCCTCAATTACCCGCCGTTCACTTATGTATGTTGCTGAGCATTATCTTGGTCTTGAGGTTGAAGAAAGAGAAGTTTACTTTGATGAAGTTAAGGACTTTGCAGAATGCGGCCTTTGCGGTACAGCAGCCGTAATCTCACCTGTCGGCAAAATTAACGACCACGGCAAGGAAATTTGTTTCCCGAGCGGTATGGATGAAATGGGTCCGATTACAAAGAAGCTTTACGATACACTTACAGGTATTCAGATGGGCAGAATTGAAGCTCCCGAAGGCTGGATTAAGGAAATCAAGTAATCAATTTTATACATATAACAAGACGGTCTGCGAGAACAGACCGTCTTTTATTAGCAGTTTTTAATTATATTGTTGTAGGCAACATCCACGGCAGAATCATCTGTATTACAATGCAATACATAAAATTTTGTATGCCGAATAAGATTATCGAGATTTGAGAGCAAAGACATTCCGTCCGACTTATTCACAAATTTGACAGTTGATTTGTAGAGCCTTTGTACAATCTCATTTGTGTCTGGAATTGTAACAAAATTATCGTCTGAGCGTTCTATGAATATTATAGCGCCTACGGGAACGGTTTCGTTGTTAGCAATTCCGCTTCCGCCGTCAAACGGAGTTCCGCAGCATAGCGGGACTTCGTTTTTAATTTTCACAACAGGCTTATCGTCATTGAGAATATGAGCTTTTGAGCCGAATCTTTTCAGCCACATCTTTGTATGAGTAGATTTGCCGACACCTGAATCGGCGGAAAATAAATACGCTTTTCCGTCAAAAACAAGTGCTGAGGAATGCACAAGCATAGCTCCACGGTGAATTATTTTGCGGTTAAAAATTGACGCCGTTGCAAATTCTTCGGCTTCATCAATGGTTGAACCTTCAACCATACGGCTCAACAGGGAATTTAAGTATGGGTCTGACGGTATTGCAGAAAAATCTGCACTTCTCTCCCCTTCATACAAAAACGGTTCGCACAATTTTTTTAAGTAATCAAATTTCGGCTCAATTTCAACGATAAAATCAGCAATTAAATATTTTGGCAAAGCGTCCTCCGAAATAAAACAGACTCACAAAAAGTGAGCCTGTTTTTTTATTGGTTAGTTTAAATGAACGATAAACTTCTGAATTCCCGTTGCGTCAACTACCGTGATGTCACCGTCGTTGTTATAATCGGCAAGATGTTTTTGTTCTGCCGAAAGTTCAACAATACCGACAATATACTTCTGCACAAGAGTTGCATCTAAAATATTAATCCTGCCATCCATATTAACATCACCGACATCATAAGCAGAAATGCCCTCAAACGGAATATTGTTAGCCTTTGCATACTCTTCTGCATAAGAACCGACAATGCCTTTAATTGTTACAGAAGCAGTTTTTCGGAACGCAGACCTGGAAATTTCAGTAACAGAAGACGGAATATAAACAGACTTCAAAGATGAACATTCAGAAAACGCATAATTACCGATTTTGTTTACTGTGTCCGGAATAACAATAGATTCAATTGACGAACACTTATAAAACATCTGTGCGTTTATCAAAGTTATTTTTGAATTAAGATCAACTGATTTTAATGAAGTACATCCTTGAAAAAGGCAGATACCAACATCCGTACAATTTTCAGAAAGCTTTGCAGACAAAAGATTTGTTGCGTCTGCAAAAGCACTATCGCCAACCTTAGTAACAGTGTTTGGCATGGTTACAGAAGTTATTGTTGTATTTTTTGAAAAAGCAAAAGAATCAATTCCTGAAACGGTCTTATCCAAAATTGTTTCGGGAATAGAAACATTAGAACTTGAATTATCATAATCAGAAACGGTAATAGTGCCGTCACTATTTTTTAAAAATATGAAATGATCAAATTCATAATAAGTTTCTGCAAAAAATGTTGTAATACCAATTACAGCTAACAAAACCACTGTAACGGAACACACAAGAATTTTTTTGAAATTTTTCATAATAGTTCCTCAATTGTACATATGGGGCAAACGAAAAATATTTGCCCCATAAAAATTTAATATTTAAGCCTATTAAGCAAAGGGTTCATCACCGTTTTCAGGCATTACGCCGCCATTTTCAGTAATCGTTCCCTCCGGATCACTGTCATTCACCTTAGCAAGTATAGATTCGAATGAGAATTTCACAATTTCGATTGCAGGTTCGATATACTGTTTTTTCATAAATTTCTACCTCCCCACAATTACTTTTTTGTCTCAGAGTTGCCGATGTCATAAAGGTTAAAGTAAACTGCGCCGGTGATTTTGAAAGTATCAGCAACAGCTTTACCGCTTGCGTCAACCTCATACACATAGTAGTATGCCTTCATAACATAATTTCTGTATGCCTGAGTATTCTTAAACTTAACATAGTAGTCAAGTCTGTTCTTATTGTTATAACCTGAATTATTAATTTCAAACTTATAAGCAATATTGCTAACTTTCTCTGCATTTGTATACTTCAAGCTGGAATAATTACCTGTGGCAAGCTCTTGAATCTTATCGGATGAACTATTGAATGTAATATTTGAATAATTAACAGTAGAACCTACATCGCCAAATTTACCGCCATCTTTAACATTAGTTTCTGTAACTTTAGCATTCTGATTAAGTTCTACGATGACACCTGTTTTGTATTTAGATGACTGATTAAGAAGTTCAGCGTCAGGTGACATAAATGCAACTATAAAGTCAGCATAGAGATAGTCGTAGTTAATACCTGCCTCTGTGTACTGCTCACGAGTATATGTCGCATTACCGATAGAGATATAGGACTCACGCGTACCACTGTAAACAGGTGTTACAATAAAGTTGTCAGTAACTCTGAGATTGAAATACTGTGAATAGCATCTTGCAATTTCACGTTTTGTATTATCAGAAACTACAGACACAGACCAATAGAGGAACTTTTTGCCGTTAACTTCTGCTGCTGTTTTGTAGAAGTCGCCTGTTACACTATTCATAATATAGGAATTCAAAGCGAGACTTCCGCTATATACCGGTTCAAAGTCGGTTTCAGTTTTAGCTTCATCAGAACAATAAGATAATTCTACATTAAACTTCTTACCGGTCTGAATACCGTCGAGAACTACATTTGTACCGTTAATAGTCGGAGCCTGCTTTGCGATACTCCAGAGACAATCTTTATGAAGGTCATCAATAGCAGGAGCATTATCCATAATAAGTTTCTTATGTTTATCGATAGTAGGATCAATAATATAAGCATTTTTAGTGGAATCATAATAAGTATCGTCAAGCTTAACCTTTACTGTATAAACTCTGTCCTGATCAAAACGGTTCTTATATCTGTAGTTAAGCACAGCGTCACCTGTTACAGGAGAAATATCCGAATAGTAGTTAAGAGCCATAGTAACCTGGTGACCGTCTGAATCGAACAAATCGGAGGGATTCACAGTAAACGGAAGTTCAACAGTTCCTGTCTTTCCTACATAACTACCATCATCATCACCAAACGGCTCATAATTGTCATCTTTATCCTTATCATAGAAACTGTAAAATGTATTATTGCCTGCACAAACTGTTCTGAGTGTAATCTTAATAAATTTATCACTCTGTACAATCGGAATAGTGATACTGCCTGTCGTATAATCATATGTAGTTGTTTTACCATCCTTGTCAGTAAGGTCAACTTGTATATAGTATGTGCCACGACCGCCAAGTTTATCGGGACCGTCATATGCTGTATGCGAAAGTACAAGCTGACCGCTGCCGATTTGGACATATCTTGCAACAAACTCTGTGTAAGCACCTGTTACAAGCTCAATTTCAGACATAGCGTCTTTATCGTACTCAATATAATTATAATTACCGTCTGCATCTTTTACATATACATACCAACCTTTGAATAACCAAAGGCTTGAAGAAGATGCGGTAAGAACAGCATCTGTTGCGTTCAACGGAAATTCATATGATGTTGCGTCATTAATAGCCGCTTTAACACCTGTTACCTGTCCTACAAAGCCGGTGTTTGCAGTATTTGTGTTTGTGTCGTCTGTAAATGTTGTACCGTGGTCTATACTGTATTGTACGCTTGTTTTGAGTGTTACCTTAACATCGTCAGCCTTAGTGTAGTACCAACGACCGTCAACACGAATACCGTCGTTTCCGGAGTTGTTAGAAGTTTTTGCAATCATTTCAGACTCATAACAAATCTTAGTTTCAGCACCCTTATAATCCTTGAGCGCACTCCAAATTTTGTTTGTGCTGCCTTCGGCAACATCCTTATCAGTTAAAATAAAGTCATTAGGGTTGCCCTGTACAATAAAATTACCATCTTTATCGAATACATACCACTCAGTTGACCAAACGCCTACTGTAGTTAGCTGGTTACCTGTTGAAACAACATATAACTTTTGAGTCTGTGCAGGGTCAAGATCGTAACCAAGAACATCTGTTCTTTTATCTGTTTTTTTATCTGAGAAGTAATTGATGAAGTCGTCCCAGCCATTATGAGTTTTATCACCGTAAGTTGAAATGTTGATTTTTGTGCCTGTCATATCAGGAGCATTTTTCTTATCAGCAAGAAGTGAAGACTGGTTTGAAGTACCTGTTCTGTACTTTACATCGAACATGATTGTATCATAGCCCTGCTCTGCAAGTACAGCAAAGTCCTTATAATCATATGACTGGTTGTTAGCAACTTTTCCGTCAGCACCTTTTGCACCCTTGAGAGTTTTATGAAGGCTTTCAAGACCGTAGCTGTTAATTGTCATACCTGAAACAGAATATGGCTTAGTTTTGTCATTGCCATAACCAAATTGTTTTTCTCCGTTAGCGTAGTAATACTTTGGAACTTTGATATAGAAAAGTCCGTCCTTGTTTTGGAGCATTGGCTGTCCCGGGTAGGCTGACGCATTAAATGCGTTGTCATTGGCAACTAAATCAGATTTGTAATAATAGGTATAAAGAGCTACCGTATCGCCCCATTTACCTTTAAGCTCATCAGCGTTTACATAGAATGTGATGTAGTCGCCTGCCTCTTCAATTTTAGTGTTGAAATAAACAGGTGTGATTTCAATATCAGTATTTGTACCATCTATTGTATAGCTTGCAGAGTAAACACCGGGTTTGGTCTGCTGTGCAGGAACAGTTTTACCGTTTACGCAATAAGCATAAACATAGTAGCCTGCTTTTTTATAAGCTTCATTAACGGTTGTCTGAACAGTTATGATTGAACCTTCAACAGCCATATATTTTGTATAACCGTCATTTTCCAAACCTGTTGGATCAATTACACCGCTTGTAACTTTTGTTACACCATAATCCTTTGAACCATTCTCGGCAATAGTACCGTTTTTAGCAAATATATTTACTGCATTTTTAGGAGCCTCTTTGAACTTAGGCTCAGCAGAGTATGTGATTTTCTTTGAATTTAAATCAAGATTGTTTATATTAATGGTAAAGCCGGTAACATCACTATCACCGTTAATGTAAACTTTTGCAAATTTTACACCATATGAGCCACCAGCCGGTTGTTGTACATTCGCGTTATAGTTATCAAGAGAGAATCCCTTATCACTAACATTAATAATTTTAATATTTTCACTACTATCATTAATTATACCGGAAGTATTATTTTCTTTAGAAAAAATGATAAAATACTCCTTATCCTTGGGAACATCGGCTGCATTAAAGGCTGCGTAGTATTCACCCTTTTCATTTTCATAAAGAGGAACAGATTTATAATTTCCTGTTTGGAATGTCGGGTCTGTGCCACAGAGAAGATAATAGCCTGACGGAGTGACGGTTACTTCTTCAAAGTTAGCGGTTACGGTTGTGTCAGCTGTAATCTCAAGAGAAAGTGAAGGTTCGGTACGAGTTTCTGGTGTGCCATTATTAACCGTTACAGTCCAGTCGGAAAGAGCGTAGCCACTGGTTGGTTTTGCAGTGAATGTTACTGTATCGCCCTCGGTTACTTTTGTATCGGAAGTGAGTGGATTTGTTCCGTTGCGTTTAGCGGAAACAGTACCGAATGTTGGGTCGTTTGAATTGAATGTTACTGTGCATGTTTTTGCTTTACGGAATGTTACTTCTTTTACGGTAACATTCTGAGCAGGCATTGTAAATGTTGCGTTGTTGCCACTTACGGTGGTTTCAATTGGAGTACTACCGTCTTCACCCACAACAGTTACTTTGTCAAGAACTTTGCCAGTTTCAGGAGTTGCAGTAACAGTAACCTTTTCGCCTTTTGCAAACTCTGTCTTATCAACAGACGCAATTGACTTTATACTATCTGCTACAATAACATTGTATTTTGTGGTATTTTCCTCTACCCAAACACTTGGTGCATTTTTATCAGTCTTTACAATATAATGAATCTTGTATGTGCCTGGTTTACTAAAAAAGAAGTCGTTACCTTGACCTGAATTTTCGTATGTGTTATACGCTGTAACTGATGAATTACTCGAAATAATATCATATGTACCTTCGTTCGGACCATAATATTTGTCCGAACCATTATCCAACTTAATCAGCTTAAAATACTTACGATTATTTACATTTACATCATCATCTGTAACAGTAATTATTTTACTATATGAACCGTCTGATTCAGCGGTATCGAATTTTAAAGCACTATTATAACCTTTCCATCCCTTAATTGCTGACAGATCACCTGTAAGTCTGTACTCGGGATCAATAGCGGTAGACTTGAATTTTACATATACATTAGTATCTGCATTTACTGTTTCCTCATAATAAGTCTTAGTGCCGGCATCAGTAATTGCGTTTTTGCAGTCAGCATCTCTGTACCAACCCTCTACTGCGTAGTCTTCGTTTGGGGTTGCTGTGAAAGTTACAGACTTGCCCTTTTCAACAAAAGCAGGTGATGTACCGATTGAAGTTGAATCAGCATATGTAGCTTTAACAGAACCCATAGCTTCATCATTTACACCATAAGTTACAGTGTATTTTGGAGCTTCTGCGTTAACAATCCATGTTTTTAAATTATTAGCATCAAACCAAATTGTAAATTTAGATGTTGCATTACCTACCTTACAACCAGGTTTATTATCCCAATTATTAACATTATTGTTGACATCTACTTTGTCACCGTCAACATTTACAGTTTTACTCTCAGGATATGTTTCCCAAGCTGCACCGTACTGTATGCCATTATAGCTAAATCTAAAGCGGAAACTGTTGTTATAAAGATTACTATCTACAACATAATAAAAACAATCAGATTCAGCATCATATGTCATTGAAAAAGATGTTGTAGAGTTAAGAGGATCTCCACTTGTTCCATATAACAACTCAGCCTTAGGAGTAGTTTTAACAGTTACTGTTGCAGTATCTGAAACAGAAGTATAGTTATCAGCTGAAACAGATACAGTATAAGTAGTTGTTGCCGAAGGAGTAACGTCAATTGATGCAGTAGTATCAGAAGTTGTCGCTGTACCAACAGTTTTGTTACTTGCATCAGTAAAAGTATAAGTTACTTTATCAACACCTGCTGCTTTTTTCGTCAAAGTTGCAGTAAGTTTTGTACTGCCACCTGATGTAACAGTTGCAGGCGAAGCTGTAAGTGATACGCTTTGTGCTACTGAATTAGAATCTGAATAAGTGCTCCAAGTATAACTATTACCGTCAGCAGATACTTTAATCAAATTTTGTCCATTTTCCGGAACTGTAACTTTCAAAGGTTCTTTCCATTGGTTGTTTACACATGCCTTACCTAATGAACCATTTCCTGGTTTATTAAAATCCATATCTGATTCAATTGTTGTCGTAAGAATATAATCATTAGGTACATTGCCTTTGCTAAGATAATCCCACTTCCAATTATTACTCTGAACTTGACTTATATAATTTAATTCGGTAGGTTTACACGCTGAAAAATCATAATATAACTTTTCACCTTTTGGGATAATACCATCCTTTGCACCTACTGCATTAACTGTTGAAACAGTGCCGATAAGCATTGTTGACAGGAGCATCATTACCGCAAGGATGACGGAAACAGTGCTTCTGCCTAAATGAGAATTTTTGTTTTCATAAATATTACCTCCATAACCGAATATTTTGGTTTTGGTTAGGTTCGGGGTCGACCTTTACCGCCTGACCAACGGTGAAATATAATCGGCAAAGCCACGGGATTTTGTTGTTAATTTACAAAAAGTGCCGTGTCTTTAGCTAAAAAATGTGTCCTTGAGCTTGTTTCAGTCAAAATGTGAACACTAACCCATATTTTTTATAGTAGATTGTACCATTTTAGATTGATTTTTTCAATTAGGTTGCAATAATTTTATTGTGTTTGTTTAATGTGATAGTTTTGTGTTTGTTTTTACATTCAGTTTTGCCGTTTTGACAAGATATTTTTATGTTATGCACAAGTTATGGTGCGTTTTTTGTAGAATTCGTCTATATATCGGTGTTTTTAATTATTCCGATTAAGAAATTGTTATGCCGTGTGTTACAAATTTAATAATGTTATTTTGCTGAAAGTTCAATATTTGAATGTTGTACAGTAACATTGTAAAATCAGTTTGACGGAAAATTTTCCGCCTTTGCGTGACGGCAGTCCGACGGACACAGCTACGGGTAACCGTGCATAGTTTAATATACAAATAAAAATGCCCGACTGCGGTGTCGGGCATTTTGTTTGAGATTATATGATTTTGATTATTTATCCTTACTTAAAAGCATACGGTCGTTTTCAAGCTTTGAACCGCTTGCTTTTTCAAACATCTCGAGTAGGTGTTCAACCGTAAGATTTTTCTTTTCTTCGCCTGAGATATCGAGGATAATTTTGCCGTCACTCATCATAATAAGACGGTTGCCGTGAGTAATTGCATCATGCATATTATGAGTTACCATAAGTGCCGTAAGGTTGTTTTCGGCAATAATTTTGTCTGAAAGCTCAAGCACCTTTGCGGCTGTTTTCGGGTCAAGGGCTGCTGTATGCTCGTCAAGCAGGAGAAGCTTTGGCTTTTTGATTGTTGCCATAAGGAGTGTTATTGCCTGACGCTGACCGCCAGAGAGAAGTCCTACTTTTGAGGACATTCTGTCCTCAAGTCCGAGGTCGAACTCTGCAAGCATCTGACGGTAACGGAATCTTTCGTCAGCCTTTACACCCCACGAAAGTCCTCTTTTTTTGCCTCGTCTTGCGGCAATTGCGAGGTTTTCTATAATTTCCATATCGGCTACCGTGCCTGTCATCGGGTCCTGAAATACTCTGCCGAGGTACGGCGCTCTTTTATGCTCGGGCAATGCGGAAATATCCTTGCCGTCAATGAGAATCTGACCGCAGTCAACAGGCCACACGCCTGCAATTGCGTTGAGTGTTGTTGATTTGCCTGCACCGTTACCGCCGATTACCGTACAAAAATCGCCGTCATTGAGGGTGAGATTAACTCCGCAGAGTGCCTGTTTTTCGTTTACTGTGCCTTTATTAAAGGTTTTCCATACATTCTTGATTTCAAGCATTCTTAACCCTCCTTCTGTGCGTTTTTAGCATTCATTTTTGCAACTTTCTTGAATGAAGTCTTTCTCTTTTTCTGGAGATACGGAACTGCAAGGAAGATTGCAACGATAATTGCCGTGAAGAGCTTTGTATCGTCTGTCGGCATCTTGAGCCAGAGGACGATGCCCATTGCGATATAATAAAGAATACCGCCGACAATTACAAAGACCATTCTGATGATGAAATTCATGTGCTTGCGGAAAATTGCCTCACCGAGAACTTCACCGATGATTACAGCGGCAAGACCGATTACGATTGCGCCTCTGCCCATGTTGATATCCGCAAAGCCCTGATACTGAGCAAAAAGTGAACCCGAAAGTGCAACGAGTCCGTTTGAAAGTGCAAGAGCAATTACCTTTGTAAAATTGATGTTAATGCCCTGTGCCTTGCTCATTGCAGGGTTTGAACCTGTTGAACGGATTGTTGAACCCTGTTCCGTGCCGAAATACCAATACATTGCTACAATTACAACGGCACAAATTCCAAGAGCTACGAGAATTGCCATATTTATATTACTTGCAGAAACAACAAGCGTATAGTTTCTGTAGCTGATTGGGAGGTTTGATTTTCCCATAATATTCAGGTTAATTGAATAAAGAGCAATCTGTGTGAGAATACCTGCGAGAATGTCGGGGATTCCGAGAAGCGTGTGAAGAAGTCCCGTTACAAGACCTGCCGCAAGACCTGCAAGAATTGCTACGATGATTGTTGCCCAAACGGGACAGCCGTTTATGAGCATAACTGCGGTTACTGCGCCGCCTGTTGCAAATGAACCGTCAACGCTGAGGTCGGCAAAGTTCAAAAGCTTAAAGGTGAGAAATACACCGAGTCCCATAAGTCCCCAGATTATACCCTGAGCAATATTACCAGGAAGTGCGGATAAAAAGCTCATTGGATTAAGAGAACCGAAGTAGTTTGCTAAAAAATCCATAAAAACCACCTATACATAAAATATCGGGGTGTCGCTTGCACGGCACCCCTGCCAATATTATTTTTCCGAATATGAATTATTCTGCTTTGATTTCTGTGTAACCGTCGGGAACTTTGATTCCGTATGTGTCACAACGATCTTTGATATATTCTTTTGTTACATTCGGAGCAGCCTCAACCTTCATCTTTGTGATGTCCTCGCCATTTACAAGAATGTTGTAAGCCATTTCGCCTGTTTTTCTGCCGAGTTCGTCATAGCTGATTGAAAGTGTTGCAACACCGCAGCCCTTGCAGATGCCTTCTTCGCCGGCAACAATAGGAGTTTTTGCGGCTGTGGCAACATTGTCGATGATACCTGTGTTAGATGCCGCTGTGTTATCTGTCGGAATGTAAAGAACATCGCTCTCGTCACAGGCAGTCTTTGCAACTGCGGCAACATCGTTTGAATCTGCAAATGAATATGATTTTACAGTATAGCCTGCATCCTTGAAATAAGGAGTGATTGTATCGCACTGATACTTTGAGTTAGCCTCAGCCGAGCAGTAGAGAATTCCGACATTCTTTGCATCGGGGAAAAGCTCCTTGAGCATTGCCGCCTGCTGATCAAGCGGAGCAAGGTCTGTTGTACCCGAAACATTCATACCCGAAACACCGTTCCAATCAGACTTGTCAAGCGCTGTGCCGTAGTCTGTGATTGAAGTACCAAGAACCGGAATATTCGGTGTTGCTGTGTATGCTGCCTGAAGTGCGGCAGTACCATTGCCGAGAATAAGGTCATAGTTTGAAGAAACAAACTGGTTACAGATTGTAGCGCAAGTTGCGGAATCGCCCTGAGCGTTCTGCTCGTCAAACTTTACATTGTCTGCACCGAGTTTCTCAGTAAGATAATCTTTAAAGCCTTTTGTTGCGGCGTCAAGAGCCTCATGCTGAACAAGCTGACAGATACCGATATTGTAAACCTTACCATCCGTGCCTGAATTATCTGCCTTTGAGCTTTCTGCAGAACCGCCGCATCCTGCAAATGCGAGTGACATAGAAGCCGCCGCAAGAGCAACTGCGACAATTTTTTTAGCTTTTTTCATTTAAATTTCCTCCTAAGCTTTCAGCACTTTCACGCTGTAAAGCATCATATACTTCTGCACTTTTATGCAATAAAGTGTTTTAACAACATAAATTATAATACAAAAAAACGAAATTTTCAATAGCTTTCACCAATTTTTATTGCAAATAACTGAAATAAAAGTTTGTTTTTGGTTATTTTGCCACCACATTTTCGTCACCAAGCTGATATTTGAGTTCTTTTATCATTACAGGATTGATATCAACCCACATTGACGAGGGGGCTTTCACCTTTCTTTTAGTGTCGGTAAGATAGAAAATAACAGGCGTTCTGCCGTCAAAAATGTCAAGAACACGCTTTGCACGGTTGTATTTGTCGGTATTGAGGTCATCAATACGCAAATACAGTGCAGATGGCTTTTGTGTATCAGTTTTCACGGCTTGCATCTGATAATTTTGCAAAAAATGTTCTGTGTTTTTTATTGCAACAGGGTTATTTTTGCAATCCTCGTTTGTACGGGCAGACGCTATGGAATCGCAGATGATTTTCGGCTCTTCGTTTTCTTTTAAATTAACAGTTCCACGGAACAGCAACGCACCGCCTGCACCGAGAAGGGCGGAATATTTTTCATATACATTCGGGAAAATCACAATTTCAAGCATTCCGTATCTGTCCTCGGCATTGACAAAAGCCATAATCCTGTTATTTTTTGTAAGCTGGGTTTTCAGCTTTGCAACTATGCAGACAAGGCTGACTTTTTTCCCGTCAAAATACATACCGCTGTCATTATTGATTATATCGCCCGTTTTGTCGGCATGGATTGCTTTTGAAAAAGTTGTGTATTCATCGAGCGGATGACCGCTGAGATACATTCCTGCAATTTCGTTTTCCATATGCAAAAGTTCAGAAACGGGAAATTCGGGCAAATCGGGAATTTGGGGCTTTGATGATTGAACATCAACCTCTGCGTCATCAAAAAACGACATCTGACCGCCCGCATTTCTTCTGCTTTCATACTCAACATCATCAAGAACGGTTTTACTGATTGCGAGCAATTGTCTGCGATTTGCTCCGAGTCCGTCAAATGCACCGCATTTTATCAGACTTTCAATTGCTCTGCTGTTCATATTTCTGCCGTAGAGCCTTTTGCAGAAATCGAAGAAATCTTCATAAGGATTGTTTATGCGCTCCGAGATGATTTCATCTATGAAATTTCTGCCGAGATTTTTAACGGCAAGAAGTCCGTAACGGATATCGTTTCCGCTGACCGTAAAATGAAGATTGCTTTCGTTGACATTAGGCGGTAATACACGGATTCCGAGCCGTTTGCACTCAGTGATATATGACGCAAGTTTATTTTGATTATCAAGAACACTTGAAAGCAGAGCTGCCATATATTCACGGGGATAGTGGCATTTGAGCCATGCAGTTTTGTAGGAAATATTGGCATATGCCGCAGCATGGGATTTGTTGAAAGCGTAGTGTGCAAAGCTTTCCATTTCATCGTAAACGGAAATTGCCGTTTTTTCATCAACCCCACGGCGAATGCATCCTTCAACTATGATATTTCCATCATCATCAGTAAGACCGTGAATGAATATTTCACGCTCCGACTCCATTACGGCAAGTTTTTTCTTGCTCATTGCACGGCGCACTATGTCCGCTCTGCCGAGACTGTAGCCTGCAAGCGTTCTGAAAATCTGCATGACCTGTTCCTGATAAATTATGCAACCGCTTGTAACTCCGAGAATTTCCTTTAAAAGCGGATGTTTGTAACGAATATGTGACGGATTGTGGCGACAGTCAATATAAACAGGAATGCTGTCCATAGGTCCGGGACGATAGAGTGCCGTAACGGCTATAAGATCCTCAATTCGCTCCGGTTTTAGCTGAGTGAGAACATTTTTCATTCCTTGGCTTTCAAACTGAAACACACCCTCCGTGTATCCTTTTGAAAACATTTCAAAAACTTTTTTATCGTTTTCATCGACCATATCGGGATTATAGTCGGGATTTTTATGTTTTATCTGCTTTTCTGCATCATTGATTACGGTTAAGTTTCTGAGCCCGAGGAAGTCCATTTTTAAAAGACCGAGTTCTTCAAGCGCCGTCATGGTGAACTGTGTTACAACATTATCGTCATTTTTTGACAGCGGAACATAGTCGCTGACGGGCTTATCGGTGATTACAACACCTGCGGCGTGCATTGTTGCGTGGCGGGGCATTCCCTCAATGCTCATTGCAACATCAAGCAGTTTTTTTATCTGCGGATCGTTATTGCAGCGACTTCTCAGATCGGGACTCAGTTTCAGCGCTTCCTCGATTGTCATATCATGTTCCATAGGAACAAGCTTTGCAACAGAATCTACTGTCGCATACGGAATTTCAAGCACCCTTCCGACATCTCGGATTGCACCTCTTGCCGCCATTGTACCGAACGAAATTATCTGTGCAACATGATCTTCGCCGTATTTACGCACAACATAGTCGATAACCTCTCCCCTGCGTTCCTTACAAAAATCGACATCAAAATCGGGCATACTGACTCTTTCGGGATTGAGAAATCTTTCAAAAAGAAGATTGTACTTTATCGGATCGATTGCGGTTATGCCTATGCAGTAGGCACAAAGTGAGCCTGCACCCGAGCCTCTGCCGGGTCCGACAGGAATTTGGCATGATTTTGCGTAGCTTACAAAGTCATTTACAATGAGGTAGTAATCTACAAAACCCATTTGCGACACCGTGTTGATTTCATATTCAAGTCGGTCAATCAGAGCTTTGTCGGGATTCTCACCATAGTGTTTATAAAGCCCCTCATAGCATTTTCTTCTGAAATAATGCAGATGATCTTCGTTATTAGGAACATCAAATCTCGGAAGCTTGCGTACACCGAATTCAAAATCCACATTGCACATATCGGCAATTTTCTGTGTATTGTCGATTGCTTCGGGGTAACTTGCAAACACCTCACGCATTTCATCTTCTGTTTTAAGATAAAATTCCGAAGTTTTGAACTCCATTCTGTCGCTGTCATTGACTGTTCGGTTGGTCTGAATACAGAGAAGAATATTGTGAACCGTGCTGTCCTGTTTTTCGATATAATGACAATCGTTTGTTGCAACAATGTCAACACCGATTTCACGGGCAAGCTTTATAAGGCTTGGAATTATCCTTTTCTGTTCCTCAATTCCGTGGTCTTGAAGCTCTATAAAAAAGTTCTCACTCCCGAATATATCACGGTAAAATTCTGCCTTTGACTTTGCACCGGCATAATCACCGTCAAGGAGCTTTTGAGGAATTTCACCCGCCAGACAGGCAGAGAGGCAGACTAAGCCCTCATGATACTCGGCAAGGAGTTCATCATCAATTCTCGGCTTTGTATAGAATCCCTCCGTAAAGCCCTTTGACACAAGCTTGATAAGATTCTGATAGCCTGTATGATTTTTGCAGAGCAGAACCATATGATAGTATTTTCCGTAGGATGAGGTTTTGTCAAAACGGCTTTGCGGTGCAACATACACTTCACAGCCGATTATCGGCTTTATGCCCTGTTTTTTGCATTCCTTATAAAAATCGACTGCACCGTACATTACACCGTGGTCGGTGATTGCGAGTGCAGTCATTCCTTTTTCTTTTGCGGCTTTTGCAAGTCTGCTCAGACGGCAGGCACCGTCAAGCAGACTGTATTCTGTATGAAGATGTAAATGTGTAAATGCCATTCTACTCACCTGTTGCTTTTGCCTTTATTTCACCGTCTGAAAAACGGAGTGTAAATTCATCTCCGCTGTTCAGCATTTTTGCGGAATTTACCGCCCTACCGTCTTTTTCGGCAATTGAATAACCTCTTGAAAGAATTTTAACGGGGTTGAGTCCTTCAAGTTTAGCGGCTGTCTTTGTGATGTCGGCAGCCTTTTTATTTATTGTTTCCTGAACAAAATGCTGTATTTTCGTTTTGCAAAGTTCAAGAGATTTTTCATATTCAAAAATTCTCTGTTGTGGTGATACAACGGACAGTCTTGTTTTTAATTCCGTAAGAGCATTATATTCCTGTCTTAATTTCAATGTTGCCATTGACGAAACATACTGCTTTTGCGATTTATAGTAATCAACAAGCTCCGCAGTATCGGGAACTGCAAGCTCTGCCGCCGCAGACGGAGTCGGCGCTCTGAGATCGGATACAAAGTCACAGATTGTAAAATCAGTTTCATGACCGACAGCGGAAATTACCGGAATTTTACAGTTGTAGATTGCATAAGCAAGGTTTTCATCATTGAATGCCCACAAATCTTCAATTGAACCGCCGCCTCTGCCGATTATGATAACATCACAGGCGTTGTATTTATCAAGTTTCTGTACGGCGTCAATAAGTTGAGCGGGAGCATTCTCGCCCTGAACAAGTACGGGACACATAATTATGTCGGCAGACGGAAATCTTCTTGAAAGAATGTTGCGGATATCCTGAACTGCCGCACCTGTGGGAGAAGTAATTACACCGATTGAATTCGGAAACGGCGGAATTTTCTTCTTATGTTCGGGAGCAAAAAGTCCTTTTTCGGCAAGCGACTTTTTAAGTTGTTCATAAGCAAGCGATAGCGCACCTATGCCGTCGGGCTGCATATCTTCAATATAAAGCTGATACTGACCTGTGGGTTCATAGACTGCAACTCTGCCACGGCAGATTACTTTCATTCCGTCGGTCGGTCTGAACTTTAAATTACGGGCATTGCCGGCAAACATTACGGCTCTTATAACGGATTTTTCGTCTTTGATTGAAAGGTAGATGTGTCCGCTTCTGTAGTGGTCGGTTAGGTTTGAAATTTCACCCGTAACAAAGACAAAATTCAACCTTGCGTCATTTTCAATAATTGACTTTATATAGAAATTCAGTTGTGAAACACTTAAAACTCGTGGTTTGCTAAACTCGGGTGTGTACATTGTTATACTTCCTGTATCCTAAATATGCAATTCCTGCCGAGTTATCTGCCGAAAACTGCGGCGGTGCGAATATTGCATTGTATTTTTCTTCAAAAGAATTTTTTATTATTTGATTTGACATTACTCCGCCTGCAAAGAGCAATGGAAGTTCTCCGTATTTTTCAAGCAGTCCTTCGGTCATTTCGGACAAGGTCTGTTCAATATATTTAAGACAGAATGCCGAAACATATTCGGGAGATTTACCCTCGTCAATCAGCTTTTTGGAAAGATTTTCAACTCCGCTGAGACAACAATCATAGCCTTTGAGAGTTGGTTTTACCTTGATTTTTTCTGTATTTTTAAGGGCAAGCTGTTCAAGCTGAGGACCGCACGGAAATTTTAAACCGAGCATAAGTCCTGTGCGGTCAATTGCCTGTCCTGCATTAAGGTCGAGTGTGTGTGCCGCAAGTTCAACGGAAAAGCCCGTGCCGAATCCTTTGGCAAATACTGCCTCGGTTGTACCTCCGCTGACATGGAAAGCGATAAACTGCTTATCAAACAAATCTGTTCTCTGCGAGCCGAACAATGCCGCCGAGATATGTCCCTCCTGATGTGAAAATGTGTAAAGAGGGATTTTCATTGCGGAAGATAAAATTTTTGCCGTGTTCTCTCCAACGGTGAAACACGGCATATATGAGCCGTCAACAGGTCTTGGACGGCTTGACGCCGCAATTGCGGCTATTTTGCTTGTATCAACATCTTTCAAAAGTTTTTCAATAAGCGTGTGCAGCTGTGCTGTGTGGTGAAACACAGCGTCACTCTGACGAAGTCCGAGCTG
>ULIZ01072252.1_pt1 | contig 21064 bp, 16 predicted proteins | sample 1950601 | NCBI WGS metagenome assembly ULIZ01 (sample SAMEA4835456, study PRJEB28245) | human gut metagenome | biome: gut microbiome; material: fecal sample | place: Denmark | collected 2008 | reverse complement strand
GAAGGTCGTATCTTCTGCCGTTACGGTAACGGTACAGAAAATTCACGGAGAGATCAGTGCACAGGTTTATCCGGCACTTGTCAGCGTGGGATATATCTGCGGCTTTAAGATTGCTTCTTATATGTTTGCGGGCGGTATTTTAGGCTGGCTCGTACTCATTCCGATGATCTATTTATTTGGTGCGGATACAACGTTATTCCCTGCAAGCGTTTCTGTGCATGAGCTTTGGGAGCAGGCCGGCGCATCCGGTATCTGGAGCAGCTATATCCGTTATATCGGTGCAGGTGCTGTGGCAACAGGCGGTATTGTGAGTCTGATCAAGTCTCTGCCGCTGATCGTCAGAACATTCGCAGATGCAATGAAAGGATTGAAGGGTTCCGGGAAACAGGCAAATGAACTGCGTACGGAAAAAGACCTGAAGATGTCGGTTGTACTCATTATGCTGGCAATCCTCATTGTTGCTATTGCCGTGACACCGATCATTCCGATCGACGTGATCGGTGCGATCGTGATCGTTATTTTCGGTTTCTTCTTTGCAACTGTTTCTTCCCGCATGGTAGGATTGGTCGGAAGTTCCAATAACCCGGTATCCGGTATGGCGATCGCAACGCTTCTTGCGACAACGGTTCTGCTGAAAGCAACCGGTCATACAGGTATGTCCGGTATGACAGCAGCGATCGCGATCGGTTCTGTGATCTGTATCGTAGCTGCAATGGCAGGTGATATGTCGCAGGATTTAAAGACCGGTTACATTTTAGGTGCAACACCGGTGAAACAGCAGTACGGTGAAATGATCGGAACGGTTGTATCTGCCGTAACGATCGGCTTTGTATTATATCTGTTAAATGCAGCCTGGGGCTTTGGTACTCCGGAGCTTTCCGCACCACAGGCAACACTCATGAAGATGATCGTAGAAGGTGTTATGGGTGGCAATCTGCCATGGACACTTGTTTTTATCGGTGTATTTATTGCACTTGTGGTAGAGCTTCTTGGCATTCCGGTACTGCCGTTTGCCATTGGTCTGTATCTGCCGATCGAGCTCAGCTCCTGCATCATGATCGGTGGTGTTTTACGCTGGGCACTGGAAAAGAAAAAATATAAGAGTGGGGAGCAGAAGGAAAGCGCGATCTCAAACGGTGTGCTCTGCTGTTCCGGTATGATCGCAGGTGAAGGTCTGATTGGTATTTTACTTGCTGTATTTGCAGTCGTAAAAGTAAACGGAAGATCACTTGCAGAGTATATTGATCTGTCAGGCAGTGTAAATCTTGGACAGATTGGAGCACTTGTTGTACTTGCCCTTGTCATTTTATCGATCCTGAAATTTACGATCTGGAATAAAAAGGTTGACAAAGAGTAACTATGAAAAAACAAGATAATTTTTTGGAATATATACCGAAGATCAAAGAGGGAATAAGCTGGAAGCCGGAACAAGACCATGTCATCATTGATATGGAAAACAAAGGTCTGGCGAACCGCATTGCGCAGATCTGTTTTGGCAGACCAAAGGTCAGCCATATCACGCTGGAAGAGCTGGGCAGCTTTATCTGGCAGCAGATTGACGGAGAGAAAAGCATCCTGCAGATCGGTGAACTGGTGCAGGAAGCCTTTGGCGAAAAAGCAGAGCCCTTATATGAAAGACTGGCGCAGTATATGAAGATACTGTATGGAAAAGGCTTTATTACGTTTTGTAAGGTATAACATGCATATGAATGCATGTGAATAAAAAGAAAACCAGAATAAGAATCCCGGATGTAACAGCCTGTGGCTGCTTCATCCGGGATTTCTCTGTGATAGTATATATAATGCAAGCGACCGAATTCAGCGTGAGAGTGTACTAGGAATATTACATTCTTTTTGATTGGGTTGTAGATCTGGTAATAACTTATATCGGCAAGAAAAATAAAGGAAATAATATATAGCAGTACATTTATTGCCGATAATGTGGTATACTAATGAAAACAAACGTGGATTAAAACTTTAAAAAGGAGGACATATATGCAGTATCTTTCCGTGGCAGAGGTGGCAAAAAAGTGGAATGTATCGGAACGCAGTGTGAGAAATTATTGTGCGCAGGGACGTGTACCGGAAGCCTTTTTGAAAGGGAAAACATGGTATATTCCGGAAAACGCAGAAAAGCCCGAGCGTTCCAATAAAAAGGAGCAGCCGGTAACTTTGCTGGATGTTTTGCAGGATGAAAAGGCAAACAGATATGCCGGTGGTATTTATCATAAGACACAGATCGAACTGACCTATAATTCAAACCACATGGAAGGCAGTCGCCTGACACACGATCAGACCCGGTATATTTTTGAGACAAACACGATCGGAATCGAAAAAGAAGTGCTCAACGTAGATGATGTGATTGAAACGGCAAATCATTTCCGCTGTATTGACAGCATCATTGACTGTGCAAAAACAACTCTTACAGAAAAGTTTATCAAAGAACTGCATCTGATCTTGAAGAACGGCACCAGTGATTCCAGAAAAGAATGGTTTGCTGTCGGTAACTATAAAAAACTGCCGAATGAAGTTGGGGGTATGGAAACTGCACTTCCGGAAGAAGTTGCCGGTGAGATGAAGAAGCTGCTGGCAGCGTATAACAGTAAGGAAGAAAAGTCATTGGAAGATATTCTGGATTTCCATGTAAAATTTGAACGGATTCATCCGTTTCAGGATGGAAATGGGCGTGTAGGGCGACTTATCCTGTTTAAGGAATGTCTGAAATATCATATTGTTCCGTTTATTATTGAGGATGATCTGAAGCTGTTCTATTATCGTGGACTGAAGGAATGGAACAATGAGAAGGGATATCTGACGGATACTTGTCTGACAGCGCAGGACAGATATAAGGCGTATTTAGATTATTTTAGAATTGCATATTGACAGCATTGGTTTATAGATATAAACTAAAATCACAATAGATTTACAACTATAAACCAACAATCCAAAGAACGCAGGAGAGGAGTATGGCAAATGGAATATGCAAAGTTATGTGACAGTGAATATCGCTTTATGTGTGTGATCTGGGAGGCAGAGCCGGTAAGCTCCGGCGAACTGGTCAGCTTATGTCAGGAAAAGCTGGGCTGGAAGAAGTCAACGACCTACACCGTGCTCAGAAAGCTGTGCGAGAAGGGGTATCTGGAAAATAAGGAGACGATCGTATCAGCACTGGTATCGAAAGAGCAGGTACAGGCAAAGGAATCAGAGGAGTTTGTGGAGAGAACCTTTGACGGCTCGCTGCCCGGTTTTATAGCTGCTTTTCTGGGAGGCAGAAAGATATCCGGTGAGGAAGCGGAGGCGCTCAAACAGATGATCGAGGCATATAAGGAGGTGTAAAGGATGCGTGGATGGGTAGAATTTTACATGTTATTTCTGCAGCGAAATGGCATATTGACACTGGTGATCCTTGCTGTATTATTGGTGCGGCTCCTTTTACGCAGACTGCCTAAAAAATACAGCTATCTGCTCTGGTCAGTAGTCGGGATCCGTATGCTTTTAAAGCTGCAGCTTCCGTCGCGGTTTGGTCTGCTCAGCCTCTGGCATTATATGACGCAGCAAATCAGTGGCTCACAGCTTTTGACAGCTCCGAAGCAGCTGACTAATATGCAGAAGATAACGGATCCGCAGGCAGGGGCGCAGAATCTACAGCCTGCAGGGCAGCTTATTACAGGACAGACAGTGACCGGAGCAACACAGGGACTGTCACAGGCAGGATCCGGACTGGGCAGCGGAGTGAATCAGATTTTGCAGATCTGTATGCTTATCTGGATCGCTGGCATGATCGTACTGCTGCTGTATGGTATTTTATCTTATTTTAAATGCAGGAGAATGACTGTGCAGGCAGTACATATGGAAGGCAATATCTGGGAATGTGATCATCTGACAACCCCGTTTGTGCTTGGAATCGTCAGACCACGTATTTACATTCCGTTTCATTTATCGGCGGAAGAAAAGCCATATATTCTGGCACATGAAACATATCACATCAAAAGGGGCGATCCAATCGTGCGGCTGCTTGCATTTGTGCTATTGACGTTTTACTGGATCAATCCATTTGTCTGGCTTGCCTATTTTTTGATGATCAGGGATATGGAAATGAGCTGTGATGAAGCTGTGCTTCTGCAGCTTGGGACAAAGATCAGGAAAGCATACAGTAACTCTTTGCTTACTTTTGCAACAGGTAGGAAGCAGGTTACCTTCTCCCCGCTTGCATTTGGAGAATCTGACACATCAGGGCGTATTAAAAATATTCTGGACTTTAAAAAGCCGAAGGTGTGGGGCAGTTTTCTGGCGATACTGGCTGTGATACTGGCAGCAGTATTCTGTCTGACCGGTCAGAAAACAGAGGATGACACAAGTGCTTCACAGAGTGAGCAGCAGGTAACTGACAGCTCTCGAAGTGCACAGGCAGAAGCAGCAAAGCAGGAGACGGAAGCTGCCAGACAGGCGGCAGAACAGGCGCAGCAGGATGCAGAGCCAGCAGAGGATGCCAGACAGATGGCAGAACAGATGCAGCAGGATGCAGAGAAAGCTGCAGCTGCTGCCGAAAGTGCACGCCAGGAAATAGAGGAACAGGTGCAGGATAGGATGGACAGTATTCTGGCAGAACTTGACGGTGATCTTTCCAAGGCTTATCCATGGGTCAATACGGCAGAGTTTAAGGAAGATGCCAATGTACTGATCAAAATGGCAGAAGATCCGACCGGTCAGTATGCAGCGTATGGTTTTCTTTGCGGCGAATATGGAAGCTATGGGATTCTTTTGAATGACAAGTTAAACGGCGAGGATAACTGGAATTATTTCTATACACCATGGGCTTATACCGGTACATCCGACTCAGAGCCGACCATGGAAAAAGCAGCCGACGGATATAGCGGAACCTTTACCTTCCCGGCTCCTGCGAGTGATCCGGCAGACAGCAGCATACAGATAAAGACATGGAAGCTGCAGAGCTATGATACGGGAACGATTGAGATAGAAGATGTGACAAAGAGTGCGGAAAATGAGTTGTTGTACGGCAACACCATAGCTGCGCTGGATGATCAGACGCAGTTTGCACTTGTTGATATCGGGCTGGAGCATGATGTGCTTTTGGTGACAGAGCAGAGCTATACTTACGATACGGGTATAGAAGCTGCGCTGTACTGTCAGGTGTATTATAGCATAGATGGCAGTGTAAAGGATCTGGGCAGTGTGGAAAGTGAAGGAACCGCATACCCTGTCAGCTATGGGCAGGGCTGTATCTATACGGCGGGAAATCACAGCGTAAGTAAATATGTGATCGATGAAACGACCTATCAGCTCATCTGTGAGCAGAAGGATGAGGTAAGCTACGATGCAGAGGGAAATGCTTCTTATATCCGTTCTTATCCGGGGATGGATAAAGAAAAAAGCAGTACAGAGAAGGCATTTAACGAGGCGATGGAAGCTTACCATGAGGCAGTCCCGATCAGTTTTTCTTATGGAGCGTCCGAATAGCAGCATTTTTGTGATAAATACATAGAAATGCAATTCGGAAGAATACTAAATACATAAGAAATTCGTAGAAAAGGAGAGATTGTCCGATGGGAAAAGAAATACAGAATATGTTTTGTTTCCAATGTGAACAGACTGCAGGCTGCGATGGCTGCAGCGGAAAGGTAGGCGTTTGCGGTAAAACCGCGGAGGTGGCAAATCTGCAGGATGAGCTGACCGGCGCATTGATTGGGCTTGCCCGTTCTTTAAACGGAGCTGGGAAAGTAGAGCAGAAGACAAGTGATCTTGTGATCCGTTCTTTATTCGCAACACTGACAAATGTCAATTTTAATGAAGCATCTATCAAAGAAATGATCGCAGCGGTGCAGCAGGAAAAGAACAGCTTGAAGCCCGGCTGCAGGAGCTGCGCAAATCCTTGCGGAATGACAGAGGATCTGCGGCTTGACAGCATCTGGAGGGCAGAGGAAAACATCAGATCATTAAAATCCCTTGTATTATTCGGACTGCGTGGTATGGCAGCTTATGCATATCATGCCATGGTATTGGGCTTCCGGAATGAAGAGGTAAACTATTTCTTTATGAAAGCACTCTTTTTACTGGGAGAAGAATTGACGGTAGAAGAGCTTCTGCCGCTTGTAGATGAAGTGGGAGAAAAGAATCTGCTCTGTCTGGAACTGTTAGATCGTGCTAACACGGAAAGCTATGGAAATCCGCAACCGACAGAAGTACCGCTGAAGATTGAAAAAGGACCGTTTATCGTCATATCCGGTCATGATCTGCTGGATTTAAAGCTTCTGCTTGAGCAGACAGACGGGAAAGGCGTAAATATCTACACACATGGCGAAATGCTGCCTGCCCATGGTTATCCGGAGCTGAAAAAGCATCCGCAGTTAAAAGGAAATTTCGGAACTGCATGGCAGAATCAGCAGAAGGAATTTGAAAATATTCCCGCACCGGTGTTGTTTACGACTAACTGTCTGATGCCGCCGAAGGAAAGTTATGCAGACAGGATTTTTACAACAGAGGTTGTTTCCTATCCTGAGATGGTGCATATCGGAGAGGATAAGGATTTTACACCGGTCATTGAAAAGGCGCTTGCGCTGGGCGGCTATCAGGAGGACAAACAGCTTCATGGCATCAACGGCGGGGAAAAAGTAATGACAGGCTTTGGACATCATGCAGTGCTCTCTCATGCGGCAAAAGTGGTGGAAGCGGTCAAAGCAGGAAAGATCCGTCATTTCTTTCTGGTGGGTGGCTGTGACGGTGCAAAGCCGGGCAGAAACTACTATACGGAATTTGTCAAACAGACACCGCCGGATACGATCGTACTGACGCTGGCTTGTGGAAAGTTCCGTTTCAATGACCTGGATCTTGGGACGATAGCAGGGCTTCCGCGTATTATGGATGTCGGGCAGTGCAATGATGCCTATGGTGCGATCAGGATCGCACTTGCGCTGGCAGAGGCATTTGGCTGCAGTGTCAATGAACTGCCGCTTTCCATGGTGCTTTCCTGGTATGAGCAGAAGGCAGTCTGCATTCTTTTGACGCTGCTGCATCTGGGCATCCATGATATTCTGCTGGGACCTACACTGCCTGCATTTTTATCCGGGGATGTGTTGGATATTTTAGTAAAGAACTATAATATCGGCAAGATTTCCACGCCGGAAGAAGATCTGGCAAAGCTGCTGCACGTCTGACGCAAATTTTACTTTCATTTTACGGAAAAGCGATATTGCACTTTTCTCCCGGCTGATACACTGAAAAAAGTGTATCAGACAAAGGAGAAAAATTATGAATGAAAAAGGTGCTGGGATTTCTGACAAAGAATCCGATCATGGGTGCTCTTGCGGGAGCACTGGTAACAGCCGTACTGCAGTCAAGCTCTGCAACGATTGCCGTTTTGCAGAATTTTGCTACACAGCCGGTCGCTGCAGACAGTACAGTCAGTGTGATCGGACTTGCAGGAGCAATCCCGGTCCTGCTTGGTGATAATATCGGTACAACGATCACAGCACTGCTTGCTTCCATTGGACAGTCAAAAAATGCAAAGAGAACAGCAATTGCGGAGGAAGCAATTGAGCATATCACATTTGACAAGTTTGCGATTGAAAACGAAGAGCTTGTAAGGGAAGGTTTGAAGATTCCCGCAGTAGTAGGATAGTAAAACGATCTCTTCTGTGTTACAATTTAGGTTAGAAATGACTAACATGTAATACAGAAGGGAGTTTTTTTATGCAAAACGGACAGGAAAGAAAACCGGATCTGGTCTGCAGCCTGGAAAAGGAAGGGTTTCTTGGCAGCTTTTATCAGGGAGACCGTTATGTGGATAAAGCGGTCATTTTTGTGGGAGGCAGTGGAGAACCACGGAATGTGGTAGAGGCAAGAGCTGCAATACTGGCAAGAGAGGGCTACAGTGTGTTAGCAGTGGGCTACTATCTTTGGAAGCCGCTTTCCAAACAGACCGTAGCGATCCCGCTCGATTATGTGGAGCGTGCGATCGACTGGTTAAAGGGAAAATGTCCGGTGAAGGTAACCAAGATCGGTATGATCGGACTTTCACTTGGTGCTGCTTACACGGCACTTTGCGGTGCTTATTTTCCACAAGTCAGTTGTGCGATCGTTGTTTCGGGCTTTGATTTTGTGGTGGAAGGCTGCAAAAATATGGTCATCAGACAGCATAGATCATATTTTACTCTGCATGGGGAAAATATACCGTATGAGCCTGCGGAGGCACTTTCGCACCTGCCTGCAACACTGAAAAAATGGAAAAAGGATCCGTGTTACGGTTCCAGTGCAATGAACCGCTTCTATTATAATGAATGTTTCAAAGACAGGACGGATGCAAGCAGGATCAAGGTGGAAAACGGAAACTGCGACTGGCTGTTTCTGGCACCGGGCTATGACGATACATGGCCGTCCGATCAGGCGGTGAAACGTATAATACAGGTTCTGCGGGAAAAACAATATCCACATCGTTATGAGTGTGTGATCTATGAAAAAGGAAGCCATCTGCTGGGCATGCCAAATGAAGCACTGAAAGCCATGGGGGATGTGGATAAACTGATGCGTATGCTTGGAAAATTTCTCACAATGGAAAAGAAATACCCGAAAGAGTGCATGGAGGCAAGAGAAGAAAGCTATCAGAAGATCCTCTCATTTTTGCGGGAGAGTATGATCGACGGATAAATGGAAAATTCTGTTTCACATTTTTTACACAGACAGGTCAAAAAGAGAACACGATTTACCGGCTATAATAAAGACAGATACAGAAGAAAACACAGATCAGAATACTTCGCCTGAAAAGCCGGACGGAGAAGCACCGGATGGCGCACCACCGGATGGGCAGGCATCGGGCGGAAATGGCTCAGGCGGCGATCAGAAGTGACCGCGGCGGCGGAACCATGACCGTAAACGGTTCCGAGGCGGTCTGCATTGAAGGCTTGAATTCCCTGAAACTGACAAACTGTGATTTGACAGGCAATATGCAGGATCTTTCCCAGAATGACTGTACCTGGAATGTGATCTTGTACCAGAGCATGTCAGGGGATTCCGAGGTCGGGAACAGTACCTTCAGCATGACCGGTGGCAGTCTGAGAGCAATGCGGGAGACGGTGGTGACGGCTATGCCAATCTGGTGATCGACAAAGATTCGACATGGATCGTGACTGGAGACAGCGTATTGACCAGTCTTACAAATAACGGAACGATCACAGATGCAGACGGGAAATCCGTGACAATACTTGACACGAATGGTAAAATACTTGCGAATGGCGAAAGCGGGTATACCATAACGGTAGACTCCTTAACAGAATAAAAAGGCAGAAGATATAAGGAGCAGAGAAACAAATGAAAAAGTTGGAAGGCATAAAAACAGAGCGCGGCGCGGAAATCTTGCTGATCCTGGTACTGGTTGCCAGAAGTACATCCTTTGTGATGTCGAAGGTCACAATGAACGCGATGAATCCGTTTAATCTGCTGGGAGTCAGATTTTTGCTGGCGTTTCTGCTTCTTTTCATCCCATTTGGGAAAAGGCTTGTGAAGATCAAAAAACAGACCCTGCTAAAGGGATTGCTGGTCGGACTGGCCTTTTTCTGCGTTATGACGGCAGAGCTTTTTACGCTCCGGCTGACAGCCTCATCTACATCATCTTTTTTGGAAAATATGGCGATCGTATTTGTACCGATCTTTGAAGCGGTGCTTTTGCACAGACTGCCTGCAAAATATAGTGTGGCAGGTGTTCTGATTTCTATGATCGGAATTGGATTCCTGACGCTGGAAGGTGGCAGGATCGTACTGGGAACGGGAGAACTGATCGGTATTTTATCCGGTATCTTATATGCGGTTGCAATCATTATCACAGACAGATTATCGCACAATGATGATTCTCTGCTGATCGGAATGGTACAGGTCGGAACGATTGGTGCGCTCGGAATGATTGCATCGTTCCTGTTTGAACAGCCGACATTGCCACAGGGACAGACGAGCTGGCTCATGGTCATTTATCTGGCAGTTGTCTGTACGGGCTTCGGGTTTACCCTCCAGCCGGTGGCGCAAAGCCGCCTGACTGCAGAACGGGCAGGATTGCTTATCGCAGTCAGCCCGGTAAGCTCTGCAATCATGGGTAGTATTTTTCTGAAAGAGCATTTGGGGATCAGTGGCATGATCGGGGCAATATTGGTTGTTGGCGGTATCATCATATCCAAGGATCCTTTCCATAAAAAAGAACAGGTCTCTTCGTAAATTTTGCAGGAACTTTTTGAAGATTTGTTTAAGATTCCTTTTTTCGCTAGGAATTTTCAGAAAGGCATGCTATGATTTTCGAAGGGTGATAAAGATGAATAAGGATTCGATTGAAGAAAATAAAGCAATACAGGATGGGCTGGAACGCTTTTTGGACGAAGAGCTGGCAGGTGTCCGCAAGGAGCAGGTGGCACCGAACAGAACCATCATATACAACGAAGAGCCAAAGGAAAAAGAACTTAAAACTGAGTTTGCCACAGAAGTAACGCCAAAGAGACAGGCAAGCTATGAGAGAAGGTCCGCAGGCGGCTATGCAGCTGCGGCGGGACAGCCGGAACATAGAAGCAGTGTGGGCGAAAGACAGATGAGCCATGCTGCAGATGCGGCAAGCAGGAGAAGAACGTCCGAAGAGACAGACAGATATCGTAACATAGACAGGGAAGCGTCAGCTCACCGGAGACAGGAAACTATCTCTGACCGCCGGAGCATAGCGCCTGAGAAAAAGCACCGGGGATATGAACCGCCTGTATCTGAAAATAGGAAGAAACAGCATAAAAAGTCCAACAGAAAAGCCGATAAGAGACAGAAAAAGAAAGACGGCAACAAGAAGGACAGGATGTCCAAGCCAAAGAAAATACTGCTGATCATTGGTATTGTCATTCTGGCACTTTTCCTGTGGTGGTATCTGACCATGGGACGGATCTACCATAAAATGAACTATGAAAAGTCAGATGAACTGGCAAGCGGTCCTTTAAAGGAGCAGGGCGTGATCAATGTGCTGCTGATCGGAAACGATTCCCGTGAAAACGGAGAAGACGGCCGCTCCGATGCGATGATCCTGATCTCTATCAGCAATAAAACAAAGACGATCCACATGACCTCTCTGCTGCGTGATATGTACGTGGACATTCCCGGGCATGACGGCAACAGGTTAAATGCGGCTTACGCCTATGGCGGACCTGCGCTTTTGTGTGAGACGATCAAGCAGAATCTGGATATTGAAGTAAACAGATATGTACTTGTGAACTTCCAGGCGTTTGCAAGTCTGGTAGATGCAGTCGGCGGCGTAGATCTGGAAGTGACGAATGAGGAAGTCCAGTGGATCAATGCATATTTGAATGAATACAACCTGCTGGAAGGAAAAGAGATGACGACCGACTATCTGGATACCTCATTAAGCGGGGAAATCCATCTGAACGGTCCGCAGGCACTTGCTTACAGCAGGAACAGATATATCGGAACCGATTTTGGCAGAACAGAAAGACAGAGAAAAGTACTCTCTGCCGTTATGAAAAAGCTGCCACTTGCCATGGCAACCAATTCCGGTGAACTGATAGACGGTCTGTTCCCAAATCTGACAACAAACCTGACACAGACAGAAATGTACAGCTTATCAACGCAGGCAAGTAAACTTCTGACCTATGACGTGGTACAGAGCACGGTTCCGGCAGAAGGCACTTATTCCAATGCCACGGTTCGCAAGATGGCAGTTCTGCAGGTTGATTTTGAGGCAAATAAAAAGCTTTTAAAGCAGGAGATTTACGGACAGGAAGAGTAAAAAGACAAGTTGCGGGCAATCGTGTGCAAGAGGTACAGAACGGAGGCTTACATGAGCAAAACTTTTAAAGAACGATATCTTTCGCATGAGATAGAACTGGAAGCAATCGATGATTACATCATCGAATGGAACAATTCCGATACAGAGGAGACTCTGGCAAAGTTTCTGGGACTGAATAAAGAGGAAGAGACCGCGTGGGTGGAAGACAGTGATGATGCCCTTTTTGATCTGTTGGAAGCACAGAGAAAGTAAAAGCATGCAGAAAAGCGGAATGCACGATATTGTAGAGAGAATAAAAGATGATCTGAAAAAGAATGGGATAGGATGTGCTGCGACATTGGCATGTCTTATCCTTTTTGCGCTTATTTTCCATGATGTATGTCCGGTGCAGATCCTGTATGGACTGCCATGCCCCGGATGCGGTCTGACGAGAGCAGGGGTCCTGCTTCTGACCGGGCACTTTGCAGCAGCATTTCAAATGCACCCATTTATTTACGGATGGGCAGCGCTTCTGCTGTATGTCCTGCTCTGCCGCTATGTCAAAGGCTGTAAACCAAAAGGAGCATTGCAGCTGATGATTGTTCTCATTGCTTGCATGCTCCTGTTTTATATCTATCGTATGCTGCTCTATTTTCCGGATGTGGAACCGATGACCCGCAAGGACGGACTGCTTCTACACTGGAATCCAGACAGAAACTGATCTACCGTGAACCGGGAACGTACCGTTTCCGTCCGCATTGATCGTAATCATATGGCGATAGCCGAATAACACGTCAAAAAACTTCTGTCCACTATGTTGTTTCCCGACATACATGGTCTTTTGGGTATCATTTTTGGAAGAAAGGATGCAGGCAAGCCCTGTATTTTCATCTTCTGCAAGCCCTTCCCGGGTAAATCCGATACAATGATAGTCATCAAAGTAATCATGCTGTGCTCCGTAAGCATGGGAAGCTCTGACAGAGAGCAGATTGGTAAGCGTTTTGCCGACCGGAGCTACATTCCGGGACGGAATACCGTAGCAGTCTCCGTAAAAGACACACGGATATCCCGCTTCGCGCAGCAGGATGAGCGCATAGGCAAGCGGTTTGAACCAGCTGTCTACAAAAGAGCAGAGTGCCTGCCCCGGCTCTGTATCGTGATTGTCTACAAAAGTAACTGCATTCTGCGGCTTTGCAGCAACAAGACTGCCATCAAAGATCTTGCGCAGATCGTAGCCTTCACTGTTATAGGATGCATAGTGGAAATTAAAGTGAAGCGGTACATCAAACAAAGACAGAGCATAATTTGTTTTTTCCAGATAGGCTTCGAGTGCCCAGCATTCCCTGTGCCAGTATTCGCCGACAGTAAACAGTTCGCGTCCTGCATAGCTGCGCATGGCAGGGATCCAGTCGCGGTAAAAATCATAGTCAATGTGTTTTAATGCATCCAGACGGAATCCATCTACCTGTGTCTGATCCAGATACCATTTTCCCCATTTGGTAAGTTCGGCAATTACCTCAGGTTCGCTGAAATCAATATCTGCCCCCATCAGATAATCATAATTTCCGTTTTCCGAATCAACATCCTTGTCCCATTCTTTTCCTTCAAAGAGATAGATACTGTTCTTTTTTTGCTTATCATCCCAGTCTACACCATCGAAGCATTTGGATGTCCAGACAAAATCGGAATATCTGCCTTTTCTTCCCGGAAAATTAAAAATGGTCCAGGCGGTGATCTGTTCGATGCCTGTTGTTTCCTGTTCCCTGTTTCCTGTATTACATTCTTCGGCATTTATTATTTCTGTTCCGTCAGCACCAATCTTGTGATTCAGTACGATATCAGCATAAACATCAATTCCATATTCCTGACAGGTATGGATTGCAGCCAGATATTCCGCTTTTGTGCCATATTTGGTTGCAACACTGCCTTTCTGGTCAAATTCGCCGAGGTCGTACAGATCATACACCGCATAACCGACACCGTTTATACCATAGGCATCTTTGTAAGCCGGAGGTAACCAGACTGCGGTAATACCTGCTTCTGCAAGCGCAGGAGCTTTTTCACTAAGCTGGTTCCATAAAGAACCGTCGGATGGCAGATACCATTCGAAATATTGCATCATTGTTCCGTTTTTCATCATTTGCCTCTTTTCTTCGTATTCAAAATATATCCGAATCCCAATTATGCGTCCATACTCCATCTGCCGCTGGCACCGCATGGCAGAACCAGCCCGGATCTTGTGACCGGTAATCCGATTTCATCCGCAGCAACACATCCGCCAAGCTTCTTCGTCAGTACGGTATTTAACATATAGGAGAGAACTGCAGGCTGCAGTCCGGTCGTATAAGAATTGATCAAAAAGAAAACAGGATCCTTGGACAGTACTTTGGAAGTCAGTTCAATGAATGGGAAAATGCTTTCTTCGATCTTCCAGATCTCGCCCTTTGGTCCTCTTCCATAAGATGGCGGATCCATGATGATGCCATCGTAAGTATTGCCGCGCCGGATCTCGCGCTCTACAAATTTGGCACAGTCGTCTACCAGCCAGCGGATCTTATCGCCGGGAATATTGCTTGAAACCGCATTTTCTTTTGCCCACGTAACCATTCCTTTGGAGGCATCGACATGTGTGACATTTGCACCGGCATTTGCTGCGGAAATCGTAGCACCGCCGGTATAAGCGAACAGATTTAATACCTTAAGCTCTCTGCCCGGATCCTTTTCTCTGGCTGCCCGGATCTTCTGTGCACACCAGTCCCAGTTTACCGCCTGCTCCGGGAAAAGTCCCGTATGCTTAAAACTGAATGGCTTGAGATGGAAGGTAAGCTCCCGGTAGGAGATCGTCCATTCATTTGGCAGATCAAAAAATTCCCACTGACCGCCGCCTTTTTCGCTGCGATGGTAGTGTCCGTTTTTCTGTTTCCATTCTTTGGCATCATGCCCTGTGCTCCAGATGACCTGCGGATCCGGGCGCACTAAAATATAATCACCCCAGCGCTCCAGCTTTTCGCCGTCTGAGGTGTCCAGTACTTCATAATCTTTCCAATTATCTGCTATCCACATGGGTGTAATCCTTTCTGTACATTTTATTCTATTGTGGACTACGCTTTTGAAAACGTCAAGGGATATGTAAATGAATTGCAAGAAAACGCTGTCCAAAATCCGCGAACGAAATTTCATGGATACTCTGGCGGCGGATGCTGGTAAACATTGACAGGCAGAGAGATATCTCTTATAATTTTCACATATGTTGATACTAAAAGTACCGGCTGCGCAAAGCGGTTTATGGGAAAAAATATGGTGCTTGGCAAAAACGACGGAAATGTGTGAAAGGAAAATAAAATGATGGAAAAGAGTAGAAACAGAGCAGTCGGCAGACAAGTCCGAAAAATGATCGCAGCAGCTATGGCAGCAATGCTTGTGTTTACCTCTGCAAATGTGGCAGACGTAAATGCAGAAGAAACAGTGCTGGCAGTCAGTGAGAATGCTGTTACAGGGGAAACGGGAGCGGGAGTAGTAGAAGCAAAGAAAACAGGTGAGCCAGAAGTAGAAAACGGTGGAGCTGAGAACAGGGAAGCAGAGAACACAGATCTGGATGCAGAAACAGCAGATCCGGACACAGAAACCGCGGACGGAACACACACATATAAAAATGGTTTCTGCACAGACGACGGCTGTGACGCATACGAGCCTGCAGTACTTACAACCGGCAAATATGATATAGATGCCAACGGCGAAATAACGGACAGTGACGAAGCCTACGAAATTGGAAATGCAGGGCAGCTTTACTGGTTTGCCGGGCTTGTAAACGGAACATTGACAGACGGAACCGCGCAGAATCTGAAGGCGAACGCAGTTCTGACAGCAGATATCATTGTGAATAAAGATCTGCTGGCAAGCATTAATACAGATGATGACGGAAATGTTACAAACGGAAAATCCTTCCGGATATGGTTACCTATGGGAAAGATAAATGGTGATAATGGACAACGGATGCTGTACGCAGGTATTTTTGATGGAAAGGGGCACAGCATCAGTGGGTTGTATGCGAATCTGTATGATGCGCCGGTTGAGGATTCGGATTATACCAGTAATAAAAATTGTGCAGGTTTATTTGGTTCTCATGCCGGAGTGACCAGAAACTTGGGAATCATGGATTCATATATAAGAGGAGATATGTGCGTGGGTGGTATCTGTGCTTACAATGATGCAGGAACTATCCAAAACTGCTATAGTACGGCTACAGTATATGGGGAAAGTTACTTAGGAGGCATTTGTGGTCGTAGTCGAAGTAATAGTATAATAGAAAACTGTTACAATGCAGGATATGTTTATGGAGCTGCTAGAAGTATAGGTGGTATCTGTGGAGATAATTATTCAACAATAGAAAGCTGCTATAATATTGGAATTATAGAGGGAAATTTTATGGTTGGTGGAATTGTTGGAGGAAGTTCCGGATCTGGTAATACAATATGGATAAAAGATTGTTACAATAGAGGAAACGTGATAGGGGATACAAAAGACATTGGTGGTATCGGAGGATATATCGGTCGCAGTCTGGTTGAAAATTGCTACAGTCAGGCAACTGTCAGTGGTAATACAAATGTTGGTGGTATTTGTGGCAATGGTTATGAGGCTGACTTTCAGAATGCATACTATGATTCAAATTTGTATACAGGAAATGCGATTGGGTATTTAAAAGATGCAACAACCAAACAGATCGAAGGAAAACCCTCGCAGGCATTTGAAAGCGGTGAGATCGCATATCTGCTGCAGGCTGACCGTGAGGAACCGGTCTGGGGACAGACACTTTCCGGAAATGATGTGCAGACATATCCGGTACTGGGCGGCGCAAAGGTGTATCAGGTAACTGAATACAAAGGATGTATCGAAAGCACAGGAATCGCAGGAACTACTTATAATAATGCGAATGCCCCTGTTTTTGAACCACATGTATATGAAAATGGATTTTGTACAATCTGCAGCGCATACGAGCCTGCAGTACTTACAACCGGCAAATATGATATAGATGTCAATGGCGAAATAACGGACAGTGACGAAGCCTACGAAATCGGAAATGCAGGGCAGCTTTACTGGTTTGCCGGACTTGTAAACGGAACACTGACAGACGGAACCGCGCAGAATCTGAAAGCGAACGCAGTTCTGACAGCAGATATCACAGTGAATGAAGATCTGCTGACAAGCATTAATACAGATGATGACGGTAATGTTACAAATGGTAGTTCTTTCAAAGCATGGCGACCAATGGGAATGGCAGATGAAAAGGGGAATTTGACAGGATGGTACACTGGTATTTTTGATGGAAATGGGCACAGTATCAGCGGCTTATACGTAAACAGAGATGAGGCAGCGGATGATGTGCATACATGGTTTAAAAGCTGTATTGGTTTATTTGGATATTATAGCGGAGTGACCAGAAATTTATCTGTTTTAGATTCTTATATGAGAGGAAAAGATTGCATTGGTGGCATTTGTGGTTACAATGATGGTGGAACTATCCAGAACTGTTATAGTGCTGCTACAGTATGTGGTGATTCCTATATAGGGGGTATTTGTGGTCGCAGTGAAGGTGATAGCATAATAGAAAACTGTTATAATACAGGATATGTTTATGGAGCTACTAGAAGTATAGGTGGTATCTGTGGAGATAATAGTGCCACATTGCAAGGGTGTTACAATGTTGGAAACGTTAACGGGAAATTTTATGTTGGCGGAATTGTTGGAGAAAGTTCCGGATCTGGTAATACAATATGGATAAAAGATTGTTACAATAGAGGAAACGTGATAGGGGATACAAAAGATATTGGTGGTATCGGAGGATATATCGGTAGCAGTCTTGTTGAAAACTGCTATAGTCAGGCAACTGTCAGCGGAAATACAAATGTTGGGGGTATTTGTGGTAATAGTAATAAGGTTGACTTTCAGAATGCATACTATGATTCAAATTTGTACACAGGAAATGCGATTGGATATTTAAAAGATGCAACAATCAAACAGATCGAAGGAAAAACCTCGCAGGCATTTGAAAGCGGTGAGATCGCATATCTGCTGCAGGCAGGTCGTGAGGAAGCAATCTGGGGACAGACACTCTCCGGAAATGATGTGCAGACATATCCGGTATTAGGCGGCGCAAGAGTATATCAGAACATCACCTATCAGGACTGCGCAAAAGATGAGGCGCATACAGTTTATACCTATGCGAATGAACAGAAACAGGAAAGTTATGATTATACCTTACAGGAAGTAAAAGCCAAAGAACCAAAGTGTACAGAAGCAGGAAACAAGGCTTATTACAAATGCAGTGTCTGCGGAAAACTTTACACAGATCAGGAAGGAACGAATGAAGTGTCAGCAAACACAGTAGTGGTTCCTGCCAAAGGGCATAGCTTTACATGGATCATTGACAGAGAAGCAACGGAGCAGGCAGAGGGAAGCAGACACGAGGAATGCAGCATCTGTCATGAAAAGAAAGCTGCAGTTGCAATCCCGAAACTGCCATCCAGTACACAGCCGAGCGAATCGCCAAGCCAGAAGCCAAGCGGATCGCCAAGCCAGAAGCCAAGTGAATCGCCAAGCCAGAAGCCAAGCGGATCGCCAAGCCAGCAGCCGGGGCAGGATATAAAAGTACCTGCAAAGGGCACAAAGCTGACAGCGAAAGGTGCCAGCTATCAGGTAACAAGCGCTGCAGAAAAGAATCCTACGGTTGTATACAAAGGCAGCAAAAAGCAGAAAGCTTCCGTGACGATCCCTGACACTGTTACAATTGATAAGGTGACTTATAAGGTAACTTCGATCGCAGCAAATGCATTTAAAAATAATAAGAAGCTGAAAAAAGTTGTGATTGGAAAGAATGTCACAAAGATCGGTAAAAAGGCATTCTATGGCTGCAGTAAATTAAAGAAGATCACGGTGAAAACAACAAAGCTGACCAAGAAAAATGTTGGCAGACAGGCATTCAAAGGGATTCATAAAAAAGCAGCCTTTAAAGTACCAAAGAAAAAGATAAGCAGCTATCGTAAAGTGTTTAGAGCCAGAGGTGCAGCAAAAACGACGAAAGTTACAAAATAAAGCAGAAAAGGTGTTTGCGGTGCAGACACCTTTCTGTTTGCCTAAAATTGTATACACGTATCCTTGACGAAATGCTATTTCATACATTATAATAGGTAACAGTTTTGTACTTTACCGTAGCAAAGAGTAGTCAAAACAATCGAAATTCTTACATATGGGAGGAGAACATGAGTAATACATTAGGTTGGATCATTGTAGCGTTTGTACTCTATCTTCTGGGCATGGTAGCAGTCGGAGCTGCTTACGCAAAGAAGAACAGCAGTGCAGAAGATTATTTTCTGGGAGGCAGAAGTCTTGGAGGCTTTGTGGCAGCGCTTTCCGCACAGGCATCGGATATGAGCGGATGGCTTCTGATGGGGCTTCCGGGCGGCGTATATGCGCTGGGAACAGGACAGTCGTGGATCGCGATCGGTCTTTTCCTCGGAACGGTTGTAAACTGGCTGGTTATTTCAGGACCGCTTCGCCGTTATACGATCCGGGCGAACAATTCCCTGACACTGCCTACTTACTTTGAGAACAGATTCCATGATAAGAAGAAAGTGCTTTTGCTGATCTCTTCGATCACGATTGTTATTTTCTTCCTTGTTTATACCGCATCAGCACTGGCATCCGGTGGTAAGCTTTTCAATTCCGTATTTGGTGTAGATTACCGTATTGCACTGACGATCGGTGCACTTGTTATTCTGGTATACACATTCCTTGGCGGGTTCATGGCAGTCTGTGTGACAGACTTTATCCAGGGAACACTGATGCTGATCGGCCTTCTGATCGTTCCGATCATGGCATATGGGATCATTGGAGGTAACCTTTCCGCAGCACTGGATGCGCAGGGCGTTGCGGGCGGCTCTTCCGCATTCCTGAGCCTTGTCAGAAATGGAGATAAGACATATTCAGCGATCGATATCATTTCACAGCTTGCATGGGGACTCGGTTATTGTGGTATGCCACATATCCTTGTACGTTTCATGGCAGTCCGCGATGAAAAAGAATTAAAAAAATCCAAAACAGTAGCGATCATCTGGGTTGCACTTTCCCTGTTCTTTGCATGCTTCATCGGTGTAGTCGGCAGAGCATTCCTGACAACTCCACTGGAAGGCGGCGATACAGAAAAAGTATTTATTAAGATGATCCTGCAGCTCTTTACGGAAAACTATTATCTGCCGGTGGTCGGTGGTATCTTCTTATGCGGTATTCTGGCTGCGATCATGTCAACAGCAGATTCCCAGCTCCTTGTCAGTGCTTCTTCCGTAGCGGAAGACATCTACAAGGGTGTATTTAAAAAGGATGCGGATGATAAGACAGTTCTGAATATCAGCCGTATCACAGTACTCGTCATTGCAGTACTTGCTTACTTGATCGCACTTGATCCGAACAGCTCCATCATGGGACTTGTATCCAACGCATGGGCAGGCTTCGGTGCAGCCTTCGGACCGCTTGTTGTATTATCCCTGTTCTGGAAACGTACCAATCTGCAGGGTGCAGTTGCAGGTGTTTTATCCGGCGCGATCACAGTTATCGTATGGGACTACTTAAAGATCGTCTCTACTGTAGATGAAGCAGGTAATGCGATCCGCGTAACGATCGGCGGCTACACAGGTCTTTATTCCCTGTTGGTCGGTTTCATTATCAGCCTGATCTGCATCGTCGTTGTCAGCCTTCTGACACCGGCTCCTGACGCAGAAATTCTTCAGGAGTTCGACGACGTTAAAAACAAACGCGTATAAACATTCTATTATATTAAACATTCTATTATATATAGAAGAAACACAACACATTACCATAGAAGTGTAATGCAATTACCCAATATATAATCTATATATAATATAGAAGGTCCCCATCAGGGATATATATGCATACCAAGAAAGAACTGCCCTGTATCATAAGCAATCGATAGCGCAGATGACTGAGATTTGCAAAGCATTTGCCACGCGGAGAGACCACCACGCTTTTTGGTGGCTGGAGCGTGTGCAAAATATGCTTTGCAAATTGCAGGAAAATCAAGCGTGATTGCGCTGATACAGGACAGTTCTTTCGTATTTCCTACCATATATACCCCCAAAATTGCTTTGTACGAAAAAAAATACAAAAAAAATACAATTTCGCAAAAAAAATACTTGCAATCCCATAGACCCTGGTTTATACTCAATATTGCTGTGGCATGATAGCTATGAAGCGTGAGGTTGCTGCATTCTATGCAGGTTTTCCGTGGAGCGAATGTCAAGT
>ULIZ01037437.1_pt1 | contig 21862 bp, 19 predicted proteins | sample 1950601 | NCBI WGS metagenome assembly ULIZ01 (sample SAMEA4835456, study PRJEB28245) | human gut metagenome | biome: gut microbiome; material: fecal sample | place: Denmark | collected 2008 | reverse complement strand
GCAGCCGGAGGGATGAGCGCAAGCGAAGGTCACCGACGGGACCTCTGCCCGCCGCCATTAATCACCGACGACCTATCTCGCACTAAGGGCGCGCATGGCATTGAAAACAGCCAGGACGGTAACACCTACATCAGCAAAAACGGCCATCCACATGGTACCAAGGCCGACCGCTGCCAGAGCCAAAATAGAGACTTTGACACCGATAGCGAACCAGACATTCTGGCGGGCAATCCGTATCGTTCGACGTGCTATCCGGACGGCAACCGCAATCTTGGACGGCTTGTCATCCATCAGAACCACATCGGCAGCCTCTATGGCAGCATCACTGCCTAGACCGCCCATGGCAATACCGACATCGGCACGCTTCAGGACAGGCGCATCATTGATGCCATCTCCGACAAACGCAAGTACCTTTCCGGCAGGCTTTTCCGAAAGCAGGCGCTCCACCTGGGCCACCTTGTCGGCAGGAAGCAGACCGGCATGGTATTCATCCAGACCGAGTTTCTCCGCGACCTCCTTGCCGACAGCCTCCCTGTCACCTGTCAACATTACAGTCCTGTCCACACCCAGTTTCTTCAAACTTCGGATCGCCTCGGCACTATCATCCTTAACCACATCACTTATGACGATATGACCTGCATATTTGCCATCCACCGCCACATGTACAATCGTGCCTGCAAGATGACAGTCATGCCATTCGACACCCAGATCATCCATCATCTTCGAATTGCCCACACAGACAGTCCGCCCGGCAACCTCGGCCCTGACACCGCGGCCGGCAATCTCCTCAACATTAGCAACTTCGCACCCGTCAGCAGCTTCCGTCGGGAAAGCACTACGCAAAGCCGCACCTATCGGATGAGTCGAAAAATGCTCCACATGAGCAGCCAGATGAAGCAGTTCCCGCTCATCGAAATCCGTAGGATGAACCGCCTCGACCTCGAACTTGCCATAGGTCAATGTCCCTGTCTTATCGAACACGACCACTCCCAGATTTGCCAACGCATCCACATAATTGCTGCCCTTAATCAGCACTCCCCTCTTAGATGCGGCACCAAGACCACCGAAAAATGACAAAGGCACACTGATTACCAGCGCACAAGGGCAGGACACTACCAGGAAAATAAGAGCTCGGTGCAACCAAACAGGAAAAGAATCCACGAAACCCGCCCCGGCGAACACCGGAGGAATAAAGGCTAAGATCAATGCTGCAATAACTACCACAGGCGTATATACCCTGGCGAATTTAGTAATAAATGACTCGCTCCTGGACTTGTTCTTATCCGCACTTTCCACCAGGTCAATGATTTTCGAGACAGTACTCTCACCGAAAGCTTTCGTAGTCTTCACCCGGACCACACCAGAAAGATTTATGCAGCCGGACATGATACTGTCGCCGACCGAAATATCACGCGGAAGACTTTCTCCTGTCAATGCTGCCGTATCCAGTGAAGTTTCCCCCTCTATGACCTTACCGTCTATCGGAACCCTCTCACCTGGTTTCACGACAATAATTTCACCTATTGCCACATCCTCCGGAGACACCTCAGACACCTTTCCGTCTCTTTCCACATTAGCCACATCAGGCCTTATCGCCAGAAGATGGGAAATGCTGTCCCTACTCTTTCCTTCAGCATAATCTTCGAACAGTTCCCCTATCTGGAAAAACAGCATAACGAACACAGCCTCAGTAAATTCTGTCTCAGCCCCAGGAAGGAAACCGATGCACAAGGCTCCGATGGTCGCCACCGACATCAGGAAATCCTCATTGAACAAGTCCCCATCAATGATACCTTCAGCCGCCTCCTTAAGAGTTCCGAAACCAATCAGCAGATAAGGTACAAGATATATGACAAGCAACTGCCACACAGGAAGTTGACAAAACTTCTCGATACAGACGGCACAGACGAGCAAGACCGTCGTCACAGAAATAAGAGTAATTTTCCGTTTCATAACTTCGATTTTGAAAACGCTGCAAAGTTATTGAACTGAAGACGCAACCAAGTTGCAAATCATGTCAATGTGATAAACAGGTGCAAAAACGCCTACAGAACAATGGTAAACACCGTAGCCTCAAGCGTAGAAGAAGTCAGATTTATGGTGCCGCCATTGAGACGGATAATCTGACGGCACAGACTCAGGCCGACACCCGTACCGGAAACACCCTTGGTCGTATAGAACGGCACAAATATCTGCTCCCTGCCGGTTTCGCTGATGGGCTCCCCGTTATTGGCAACATTGATGACAGTACGCTCCCTTTTGTCTATCGAAGCGGTTATGTCAATGTCGGAAGCCCCGGCCTGTACGGCATTCTTGATAAGATTATTCATCACCTGAGATATCTGTCCATAATCAGCATACAGGATGATATCCTCAGAAAGTTCATGATAAGAAACACGGGCCGAAGGCCAATTCGCCTGAGCAATAGTCACAGAATCATTGACCAAATCCCTGAGATAGAAAGCTTTGCGGACTGGAGCGGCAATATGCGTCAGCGAGCGGTAGGACTGCACGAAACTGATAAGGCCCTCGGATGACGAGGAGATCGTACCCAAGGCCGAGCGGACATCTTCGGTATCGTAGGCATCCAGATTCTGCGACAACGCCGAACTGAGCGACGCGATAGGCGTAACAGTATTCATGATTTCGTGGGTAAGAACACGGATGAGCCTCGTCCACGATTCCGACTCATTGTTTTCCATCTCGCGGGTGATGTCATTGAAGGTCACGATGCTGACATCCTTACCATGAAGCCTTGCCGTACAGGCACTTATGGAAAACTGAACCGTTCCACGTTCAGAAACAAGCGACGCCCTCGATTCCGTCTCCGAAGCACTGCGGAAGGCATTGGCCAATTCCGGAGAAATCCTCTCTATCTGCCGGAGCGAAGAGATGTCGGACATGCCAAGGAATCCTCGCGCGATTACGTTGGAATAGTCGATTTTGTCTCCATCGATAACGATTACCCCGCTCTGCACATGGTCCAGCATGATTCCGAAATAACGCTCCCGCTCACGTATGTCGGACTTTTCAGCCTCGAAAATGGAACGCAACCGGTTCAACGACTTGTTCAGCCTCCTGTCCGACCAATGGTCTTCGGAATACCGGAACGCCGACTCCCCGCTGTCCAGCGCATCAGACATGAAGTCAATCTTGCCGATGATTTTCCTGCGGACCATTGCCCTCGTCACAATGTAGGTCAATGCTGCAACGACAGCTCCGCCGAGCACAATCCAAGTTGCGCCCAACTCCCCTATTGTGACAGACTCCATCATATTCCGTATTTCTTAAGTTTCGCGTAAAGTGTAGGACGGCTGATATCCAGAGACTTGGCTACCATTGAAATATTCCCGTCATAACGGGCCATGGCAGCACGGATAGTCTTTTCCTCCATATTTTCCATCGTGTCACCGGCATTGATCTCCATCCCTCCCGCGGATGCGGACAGGTCGAGACCGAACCCGCCGATGACCTTTCCTTCGGAAAGAATGACAGCTTTTTCAATGCAATTGCGCAGTTCCCTTATGTTTCCCGGCCACGCATAGGACTCCAGCTCAACCTTCGCCATCGGGGACATTGACACTGCTTCGCGGCCATATTTTCCGGCAAATTCAGAAAGGAACTGCATTGCCAACGGGACAATTATCTCCTTTCTGCGTCTAAGGGGAGGAAGTTCCACGCTGATGGTATTCAGCCTGTAATACAAATCCTCACGGAAAAGGCCGTCCCGTATCATTGACGGAATATCAGCATTGGTAGCACATATAAGCCTGATATCCACAGGGATAGACTTGGTATCGCCGACTCTCGTGACACTGCGGCTCTGAATCGCGCGGAGCAACTTGGCCTGGGACTGCACAGGTATATTGGCAATCTCGTCGAGGAAAAGGGTTCCGCCGTCGGCCTGCTCGAATTTCCCGGGATGGTCAGATTTGGCATCGGTAAACGCTCCCTTGACATGGCCGAAGAGTTCACTTTCGAAAAGGGTTTCAGTAATCGCACCGGCATCCACGCAGACCATTGCCTTGTCGGCACGTCCGGAAAGCCTCTGGATTTCATGAGCCAGGACATCCTTTCCGGTTCCGTTCTCACCAGTTATGAGCACAGTAGCATCGGTAGAAGCTATACGTTCCACATTATGCCTGAGCTGCTGCATCTCAGGTCCTTCACCCCAGAACATCTGAGGCCCGTCATTGACATTGACATTGACACTTGCCCTTGCATTGACCTTCCGGTCCCTGATTCCCGTCAGGGTCTCGATCAGTTTGGCATTGTCCCAAGGCTTGACGACGAAATCCGCGGCCCCGCGTTTCATTCCTTCGACGGCCAATGCTATGTCCGCGTAAGCCGTAAACAGTACCACAGGCATCTCAGGCCACCTTTTCTTGAGTTCTGAAAGCCAGAACAGGCCCTCGTTCCCGGAATTGATGTCCGTCTTGAAATTCATATCCAGGAGAATCACGTCAGGCATCATTGACTCGGCCGTACTCATGAGCGAAACCGGGGACGGAAGTGTCTGGACTTGTGCGAAATACCCGCCCAGCAGTATCTTCAAGGCGTCACGAATGCCTTTGTTGTCGTCAACAACCAGTATTTTTCCTTTTTTCATTGTCAATGTCTTTTATCGTCAATGCCCCCCTCCGGAAGCCACATGCAACTCAAATTTCGCAAGTTATCAAACTTGCTGAACGTTAGCACGAATTTGAGGGTTGTCACTCGTGCTAAGACTGCAAGCCCAACGCACTTTTTTATGTGCACGTTACCCTCACCCTAAATCCCTCCCCTCGGGGAAGGGACTTACCATCGCCCTCGCGGGCTCCAAAAGCGGTATTTCGCACTTGCGAAATTTGAAATACAAAAATACATTTTTTCCGCTTACAATCACAAAAAAGCCGCGCAATGCCATTTCCAGCACCGCGCGGCTGCGAAGATATATTAATGTAAACCAACTCAAGTTCCGCAATTGCAAAACTCTTGTAAATCAGTCATTTTTAAGCGAATCTACAGGGTTGGAAGTCGCTGCGTCCCAGCTTCGGAGCGTAACAATCAGCATTGTGATCGCAAGCACTGTCACCAGGGACAATGCGAATACCCACCAGTGGATCGGCGTGTGATATGCAAAGCCCGAGAAGTATCTGTTGATGACCCACCAGCTGAGCGGCGCAGCAATCACAAAGCTGGCCAGCACAATGCGTATATACTTGGCATTGAACATCTTGAGTATGTCGCCTACGCTTCCGCCCATCACTCTCCTGACTGCGATTTCGCGACTTCTGTGCTGCGTGTCGAAAAGCACTAGGCCGAAGACTCCCATCAGGGAAATGATGATTGCCACCAGCGTAAATATGCTGATAAGCGTGGACAATCGGCTTTCCTGCCTGTACTGGGCTCCGAGTTCCTTGTCGAAGAAATCCAGACTATACAGTTCGTCATCAGCATAAGGAACCATCTCTTTCACGGTCGCAAGCACGAACTTGATGACAGACTGGACATCTGCGCCCGGCGCAGTCCTTATATAGACCTGATGAAGTCCGTCACGCCATCTGTGTTTACCGAACACGTAGAAGGCGAAATCACCACGACCATACTGCAAAGGCCTGAAATTAAAGTCCTTACAGATACCGGCAGTCACAGTCCCGTCCTCATGTCCAGGCGCAGGAGTAACGAAATCCACGTCAAAGTCTTTCTTCGCCTGCTCGTTGAAGATCATCACTCCGCCTTCAGACACCTCATCCGATTTCATGAAATCCCTGCCGTCCACTATATCTATCCCCATGAATTTCAAGAAATTGTACGCCACAGGGTAACATTGGAAATTAATAGTCTTTCCCTTATAGTCACGTCCCCAGCCCATTCTTGAAGTATTGACAATACGTCCGTCGGCCCACGTAATGTCCTGAATCTGAGGATTGCTGCGCAACTTGTCCTCGAATGCCTCGTTCTGGGAACCATACCAACAGACATCATAAGGAATTTTACCGCTAAGGAGGCAGGACTTGTCGAAGCCCATGTCGTAGTTCATCAGGTAGGTATGCTGCATCTTGATGAACATGGCGCAGATAATCAAAGACATTGATATGACGAACTGGAAACCGATGAGCGCCGTGCGGAGCCTGCGTCCCGAAGCGGAGCCGCTGAAGGAGCCTTTCAGAACCAATGCCGGCTGGAACGACGTGATGTAGAATGCAGGATAGATGCTTCCGAGGACCGCCGTCAGGACAGCAGCGCCGACCGTCATCGCCAGCACGGGAACATTGTCCCCGAAAACAGCCGAAGAGGTAAGAATACCTGCGACGCTGGTGCGAAGAAGCAGGATGACGATGATTGCGGCCGATGCCAACGCTATGGCGACAAGGCCTACAGATTCGAATATAAAGTTGAATATCAATGAAGTACACGATACGCCGAAAATCTTGTAGGTATTCACGGACCGCAACCGAGCAGGGACAAGCGCAAAGAAGAAATTGATGAAATTTATCAATGCGATGAGGATGATGAGCACCGCCACTGTGAGCAAAGTCATGTCCGTGGTGAGATTTCCGGTGCGTCCAGGCTTACCGTCAAGTTCCTTCGTATAAAAGAGTTCAGACAGTGGTATCAGCTTGATGTTGAATTTATTATTGATTTCATCAATGTCTTCGTCAGAGAGTGTCTCTCCCGCACCATCATACAGTTTCTTGAAATAATCGAGAAGTATAGACTTCGATTCCTTTTCGAACTCTTCCTTCTGGGACGCATTCTGGAGTTTCACGCAATACGGAAAAGACCACTCACTGCGATTGTCAATATGGGAATCTTTCATGTCGTAAACGGCATTGACCGTACTCAGGTCGCTGTTCTTAGGGAAATCCTTGTATATGAGAACTATCTCTCTCGCCCCTTTTTCACCCTGAGGGTCACTCCATGAGATGCTGTCTCCGATTTTAAGTTCATATTTCTTGGCAGAAGATTCTGATATGGCAATAGTTGCAGGCTTGGAAAGTTCATCAAGTGAGCCTTCTGCCGCCTCGAAATTCAAGGCTCTCAGTCCGCCCGCGGAATACTGCATGAGATCCAGATGCATCTTAACCGGGGCATCATTCCGCCTCGTGTAGCAAACATCATCAGAAACATACATGCTGAACACCCCTCCGCCTTCAGACATGGAAGAGCCTGAGACAAGGGCTTCTCCCAACGGTCTGTTTATGAAGATATTGAACTTTCCCTCATTATATTGCGAAGGAACGGACATTACGAATGTCCTGTCCGCGTCCTTCAGTGATTTGTTGTAGCCAAGGTTGAAGCAGACCTGCGTCATTATCACGTAGAAGGCAGCAAATGCCACTGCCATTCCTATGATATTCAGCAGGCTGGACACCTTGTACCGTTTGAGGGTGTTCAGAAAATTATTGAAAATGTATCTCATTACAATTCATTCTTAACATCACTTACAATATGGCCGTCGAACAGGTCGATAGTGCGTTGTGCCATAGCTGCATCTTTCTGTGAGTGGGTAACCATCACGATGGTCGTGCCCTCCCTGTTCAGTTCGCAGAGCAGGTCCATGACTTCCTTGCCGTTCTTGGAGTCGAGATTTCCGGTAGGCTCATCGGCAAGAATCAGTTTAGGGTTTGCGACTACCGCACGTGCAATCGCAACACGCTGCTGCTGACCGCCTGAGAGCTGCTGAGGGAAATGCTTTGCCCTGTGGATGATGTTCATGCGCGCCATCACCGCCTCCACTTTTTCCTTGCGCTCAGCCGCGCTGAAATCCATATATCTGAGGGGAAGTTCAATGTTTTCGAACACATTGAGTTCATCGATCAGGTTAAAGCTCTGGAAAACGAAGCCGATGTTTCCCTTGCGGAACTTGGTACGATCCTTCTCCTTCAGCTGCGCAACTTCCTGTCCCAGAAGCTGGTAACTGCCGGAAGTCGGGTTATCCAGAAGGCCGAGGATATTCAGGAGCGTGGATTTTCCGCATCCTGAAGGGCCCATGATGGAGACGAATTCTCCGTCCTTGATTTCGAATGATACATTGTCGAGTGCAACTGTCTCGATCTCCTCAGTCCTGAAGACTTTGCAAATGTTTGTAATCTTGATCATGATATATGTATGTTTTATTTGTTCTGATATGCTCCGTTTTATTCTGTCTTAATGCTGTCAGCAGGATTTGTTCCCGCTGTGCGTATTACGTAAATGTCTGATATGATGGCAACTATAGCCAGTACTGCTGCTATGGAGCCTACGAAAATCCACCAAGGGAGTCCAGCCTGAAGGCTGAAGTTCTGTTCCCAACGTCCTGCGACGATATAGGCCAGAACCGCTCCGACTGCCACGGACGGCAGAGCCACTGCCATGACATCGCGCAGAAACATTGACCTTATCTGGGAGAACTGGGCGCCGTTTACGCGACGGACCGCGATTTCCTTGCTGCGGCGACGGACTTCGTCAATCGTGTAGCCGATGAGGCCGATCAGCGCGATAAAGAGCGTCACAATGCCTCCTGCGAGGATGGAGTTTCTCGTATTGAGGGTGTCCACGAAATTCGAAGCGGAGAGTTCATTGCACGGATATATTCTGCACCACTGCCCGTCCAGAATTTTTCCTGCAAGTTCATCGGTTTTCTGGAGCATTTCCGGGGACATCTTATGATATTTCACGAATATGTAATGAAACATTCCGGCATATCTCTCTGAGTCACAATAGAATATACCCATCGGGCGCCCGCCGAAATCGGCTTCTGCCACGGAAAAGCCACCGGTATGCATATCGTCAATGATACCGCATATCCTGACTGGACCAGCTCCATGAGAAGTAACCATCACTTCTCGTCCGAGGACCTCGTCCCATCCGGCAGTGTTCTTCATCATTTTCACGAAATTCCTGTCCACAATCATTTCCGCGTCACTGTTAAGCGTCGGATCGAAATTGCTTCCTTCCTGAATCTTGATGCCGAAGACATTGAAATAATGTTCATCCACATAATATGCGTCACGGATGTTGAACAGCTGACGGTCTTCGCCGGGAACACTCACATTGTCACCGCTATATCCTGTGAAAGGATTCTGATATGCAAAACAAGCATCTTCCACTCCGGAGAGGGAACGGACCTCATTCATCAGTGTATTCTTCTGAGACTGAGTAGCTTCCGGCATGGCTATCATCGCCACGTCATCATATTTGAAGCCACGGTCCGCGTTCATCATCTTGTCATATTGCAAGTTGATCACGCTCATGACCACAGCCAGGAAAACGACTGCTGCAAATTCCACCGCGAGGAGTCCGAGCTTCCACATGCGCTTGCCGGCGCGATAATTCCTGAATGCCGCAGCAACCGGAATCCGGTTGAAGAAGAATGCGGGAAGGAGGCTGTTCAATGCCAGGAGCACGACTATTATTGTCAATGCCAATGCGAGCGGCCGTCCGGTGAAAAGCGCAATGACATTGACACCGAGGATGGTCTCTATCATTGACCTGAACGAAAAGATGAGGATTGCGGCGACGGCGGCTGCGATTGCGGTGTGCACGAGCGCCTCTGCGAACATCATCCCGAAGATGTCTTTTGCACTGCTGCCCAGGCATTTGCGGAGTGCCATCTCGCGGGCACGGATTGCAGCGGATGACAGCACAATCAAGAGGTAATTCAGCATTGACGTGAGCAGAAGCGCGAAAGCTACGAAGGCCAGCACGAGTGTCATATTCCGCTGAGTTTCATCCTCTTCATGGAATTTCACGAATGGCTTTATCGGAAGTTTCATTTCATATCCAGCTGCCCGCAACTCGTCCATCGGCATATGCTTGTCCATGAAGCCAGAAAGTCCGTTCTCGATTTCGCCCGGGTCAATGCCTTTCTTCAGTTTTATGAATCCTTTATAGCGGTCGTTGCCTACCATGTTTTCTGAGCCGTCGTAAATGAAATGCCCGATGCTCGGCATGGAGACTATCATGTCCAGCCTGTAGGATGAGTTCAGCGGGAATTCTTCATAAACGCCGCCGACCGTGAGTTCATATTTCTGCGCATCCCCGGCAATCGTGAATTTCTGTCCGAGCACGGCTGCCGCGGCCGCCTTTTCGTCCATTTTTTTGCCTGAGGTCAATGCTGCTGCCATCTTGGTCGCCAACTTGGATGAAATCACCACATTCGCTTCAATGCCAAGTGGTTCTGTCAGGTTTCCGGCCAGGCATTTCCGGTCAAACACCCTGAAGAATGACGTATCGCTTAGACAAGTCAGTCCGGCATCCACGCGTTTGTCCGATTCGGGCATTAACAGAGAGGCGGTCTCGAATATATATGTAAATCTGGTAGCCTCTTCTATCTGCGGGAAGTATTCCTTCATCTTCGGGGCCACTCCTCCGGCGACTTGGGGATAGACCCGGTATATGCCGTTAAGTTCCATGGCTTCGTTCAGGTAATATATCCTATCGGCATCCTTGTAGAAGTCATCAAATGTCTTTTCGAAGCAGACCTTGGATGCCAGCACGAGGCCGACTGCGAGACCAACGCCCAAAGTCATGATTTTCAGGACGTTCCTGCGTCCTTTCATCGGCAATGTCCTGACTGCCGTGGCAATGTAATTGAAAATGTTCATCTGCTTTGTCCCGGAGATTCCATCAATGCCAATCTGCCGAATCCTTCGGCATTGACATATATATCATCCGGTCAGAGTTTTGTTTTGCCACTCCTGTGCCATTATTTATAACGCTCTGTTTTTCTGCACGTTACATTGGATATTCCATTTAAATATTGTAAAAAAACTTTACATTCCTGTAAATTTACTTTACATACACTATCTTTGCGTAGTTAAAAAACGAACATAATGAGAACAGCAATTTATGGCGCGGGTTCATTGGGAACCATTTTGGGCGCATTCATAAGCAAGAAAGGAGGTCAGATCGACCTTATCAATCATAATGAGAAACATGTGGAGGCTCTCCGCAGAAACGGGGCGCACGTCACGGGGACAATGGATTTCATTCAGAAGGTCAATGCATTGACAGACAAGGAGATGACGGGACTTTATGATATCATTTTCCTGATGACCAAGCAGCAGGGCAACATTGACACTGTCAATTTCCTGAAAGGTTTTCTGGCGGAGGACGGCGTCATCGTCACTCTCCAGAACGGTCTTCCGGAGCCGCAGATTGCGGAGATTGTCGGGGAGCGGAGGGTGCTCGGGTGCACTGTGGCATGGGGCGCGACGATGACGGGTCCGGGAGTATGCGAACTGACCAGTTCTCCTGACAGCCTGACATTTTCATTGGGCAGCATCTATAAGGAGAGAGGTCATCATTTCGAGGATGTAAAGTCAATGCTGGAGATGATGGGACCTGTGGAGGTGGACGAGAATTTCATCGGAACGCGTTGGAGCAAGCTTCTTATCAATGCTTCGTTTTCCGGAATGAGCGCCGTTCTCGGATGCACTTTCGGCGAGGCGGCCAAGGATAAGGAGTCACGCAGAATCGTCCAAAAACTTATAAAGGAGTGCATCGATGTTTGCGCTGCCTCGGGCATCAGAATCGAGCCTATCCAGGGCAAGGATGTGGTGAGACTTCTGGATTACCACAATGCGTTCAAGAAGGCTATCTCGTTCTTTATCATACCTATAGCAATTCGCAAGCATGCACGTCTGAAGGCCAGCATGTTGCAGGATATCGAGCGTGGCAAGAAGACTGAGGTGGATTCCATCAATGGTGCGGTATGTGCCCAGGGACGCAAGGCTGGTGTGCCGACTCCGTGCAACGACAAGGTGGTGGAGATTATTCACGGCATCGAGAACGGAGAACTGAAGGCTTCGTGGAACAACTTGCGGTTTTTCATAGGATAGTGAGCATGGCATATACAGATTCGGATTACTTAATATAATCTATATAAGGGATAATTAGATGAGACTTGTAATACAAAGGGTACGAGAGGCGTCTGTCAGCATTGACGGAGAAAAGGTGTCGGCCATCGGCAAGGGGCTGCTGGTGCTGGTCGGTGTGGAGACCGGTGATACTGAGGATGATGTCAAGTGGCTGGTGGGCAAGACTGCCGGGCTCAGGATTTTCGATGATGAGAACGGTGTGATGAACAGGAGTATTCAAGACATTGACGGTGAAGCTCTTGCTGTGTCGCAGTTCACATTGACGGCGTCCACGAGGAGGGGCAATCGTCCGTCATATATCCGCGCTGCCGGTCACGAACTGGCCGTTCCGCTTTATGAGAAGTATTGCGATTCGCTGGCCGAGGCTCTGGGCAAGCCGGTCGGCCGTGGTGTGTTCGGTGCGGACATGAAGGTGGCATTGGTCAATGACGGTCCGGTTACGATTATCATTGATTCGAAACTGAAGGAATAGTCTGAGCAAATTTGACATTTGCAAGAATTTATTTACCTTTGTCGTCTATACTATCCGGGGATGTTCTGGTTTTGACAGCATTGATGTCGGGTGGTAAGCACGTCGAGCGTATGGCACGTTTGCTCGTTAATATCAGCGGCCGTAAATTCAGTTGCTAACAACAACTATGCACTCGCTGCGTAATCAACTAGGTTGATCACCTTAATCGGGCCGCCAAGGTTGCGGCTCTGACGAGTATCCCGCAGACTTTAGGCCGGTTATGTTCTGAGTTCGGGGTATCATCCAAACCGGATGCACGGAGGGACTCCTTTAAACTCCGCCAAGACTTAAAGGATAAGCCCCGGTTAGCCCGCCATTCGGCAGGCCGGAGCCGACAATCAAAGGATGGATAAACGTGTAGAAAGCTATCTGGTGCGATGTTTGGACGGCGGTTCGACTCCGCCCATCTCCACTAAAAGTCCATAATGGGCTGATTGCCAATATTTTACAGAGTTCGAGTCTCTCAAACGGGACAAAAACGGGACAATTTTTTTCCTTGTATGACGCCCTTGTGGAGTTGTGCAAAGAAAAAAAAATGTTCTGACGCCATGCGGGACGATGCCGCGGCCATTCCTAAAACAAATCGGTCTGAACCAGACGTATTCTAATCAAAGGCAGTCGGGACGATGCCACGGCCGCTCTTGTAACACATTGATAATCAAGTACCGTTTATTTTAAGCGTGGATTTCCGAAGATTTTTTGGCCACTAATCCACATGTGATTTCATAATCCCCTATGAATCAAGTCATTGCAAAAACATATGTGGCACCGTCCCGCAATATGCAACGGCGGGAGACGCTTACACTGTTTTTTAACGAGTCCGATCGGAGGTGTAGCCGTGGGAGGTTCGCTTCGCTCATCCCTGTCGGGCTCGCGCCCGACATCCCATTCACAAGGCCATGGGCGGCCATGCCTCCCACGGCCACACCTCCGCCGGACTTTACTAAAACGCGGATTGTGACGGAAACGTGTTAACAGGGCGTGTGGAACTTGGCTGAAATGTAGAAGTTGAAATATATTTCCTGTATCTTCCTGCCATAACGTTATGATTCATGGCACAAAAATAGCACTCCGAAGAGAGCTAATAAATGACACAGCAACTTCATTCAATCTTTTAACGAATGGTGTACAATCGTAAACAACGCTGAGAATGGAATAGGCAACAAGGCAAGACCTATCGCACTTGACCTCATGCACAAATCGGGAAAAACGAGAATTAAAATTAAAAGCAGTATCGAAAATAGCGCATAAAAACATGCCATTTCGAAAATAAAATTGTTAACTTTTTCATTCTATTTTTCTTCCCGTGCTTGATATTCTCTTACTGACGGCACATCATCGACGCCATAACAAACTTCTTTACCAATAGCTTGACACTTGATGAATTTGTAAAGCAACACAAAAGGAGCGACTAAAACCATCTATTACAGACCGAACCTCTGAAGGTTCGCCTTCGTCACTACAGGTGACTTGCGCACGGCTTCACAAATGATGTCAAAGTCTATTCTTTCTATCTTGCCAAGGTATTTCCATTCCGAAAATTTCGATATGTTCACTTCCTTAATCTCTGCACAATTGACATAGGAATCGTGCATCAGAAACGGATATCGAACCCTCTGCACCGGTATCTGTAACTGCACAATAGCCGGAGGCATAAACTTGTTAATCTCGGAGTTCATTATCACACCTCCATACACATTACCTGCATTGTCAAACCCGAGTACAATGAAATACTTATGTCTTGAAGTGTCTCCAGAATGCTTGGGCGTAATCCCATTGGATTCATCCATCTCAATACGATAAACATTACCCTTTTCGATGGAGGCATCTGCCAATTTCTTCAGTATTTCCGAAGACAAGAAATCAGAAAGAGCCATTACGCAAGTGCTTTACATAGTTCTTCCTGCTCAAGGATATAGCGTAAGGTACTTTCATCAGCCCCAGCAGCCAACGCTATGGAATAATCGTCCATAACTCTACGCCCGTTTCCGTTATACGCCTTTGCCCAAGCTGAATCGTGGGATTTGTCTTTCAATTGGGAAAAGGAGAGGTTGAGATTTTCGTCGATAGATTTATCCAGTTCCTCCTTTACAGACTGAGATATATAGTCCATATTCTCTGGACGTTTGGCAATAAGGACATTCGGCGCGTCTTCTCCTGCCTTCTCTACTGCCTTATTATAGATAGGAATCAATCCTGCACAGGCCGAGTTACGATCATTTTTCACCGCATTATACAGATTTGTAGGCACAGGACCATAATCCAACGCACAAAAGTCATCTGCAATGATACGAATTCCCCATTTTGCCAGAAACGCCTTATTTGCAAAATAAAGAATTTTAAAAAGATGATAGAAATCGACGCCTTTGGTCTTGTTCAGAACGTAAAGAACTACCTCTATCAATGTCTGCTGCTGAAACCCAGTCATAGTCATAAACTTAATTATCTGCAAAAATATGATTAATTTTTCAGACAGCAAAATTTGCGCTACACTTTGCATTTCAGCGATTTAACGACTAACAAATGTTACAACAAATGTTACAACAAATGTTAGACGCCCCCTTCCATCTGCTTCCGGATACTTTCCGACACATCATCAGTCAGATCATACATGAGCCGCGACGCGATGGATGAATATGCGCCGAACACGTAGCGGTTATTAATCTTCTTGTTGCTCTTCGAGGTCTTTGTTCCATGTCTCAAACGGCGCAAATCAAGAAAGCGCTCATAATCCGTATGAGCGAACGTAAGCTTTCCGTCCATATCGGCGCCGCCCGTCACGAAGATACTTCTGTCATTGGACAGCCTCCCGGTGCGGAAACGCACAGTACGCCCGACAGCAAAACTCTCTGGGTGCTTACCCGTAAACTCCCGTACAAATCATTCATATAATACCTGAAAAATCAAAATGAGTTTTATTTTGAATCGAATAATCAGTAAATTGCAAAAAAATATGGAAGACAAAGATTTATCTTCAACCGATTCTAAGAACTGGGGTGGTGCCCGCTCAGGTGCAGGACGCAAGGCAGTTCCTCACGGCAAGGCCTACAACTTTCGATCTACGCCGGAAGTAGACGAGATTCTTTCAGCTCTAGGCAGCAACAAATGCAAATTCATTAATGATGCCATTCTCTACTATTCGAAACTTCAGAAATAACTCTTTAAAAGCCCGGCCCGCCCATCTCCACTAACGACAGCGCCTTCCGGGAATTCCGGGAGGCGCTGCTTTCAATCATAATCCGGTCGGGACAGAAATGAATAATTGGCGACAACATAATAGCAACGGGCAGTTCCGATGTTCGGCGGAACTGCCCTTTTTGTAACATGAGGATTAATTAGTTTTGCAGAAATGATATTTCGGCGTAATTTCGCACTGACAAAATACAAAAGTGACTATGATTACACATTATGTTGGCAGGCCCGACAGCAACGAGGGAAGGAGTGAGGTGGAAATCAGGACTTATGATTTTCTGGATTCGCTTGGTATTCAATATGAAACGGTATGCCACGAGGCGGCATTCACCATGGAGCAGTGCCAGGAAATCGAGAAGACGCTCGGGGTTCCGATCTGCAAGAACCTTTTCCTCTGCAACCGCCAGCAAACTCAGTTCTACCTCCTGATGCTACCGGGAGACAAGCACTTCAAGACAAAATTCCTGTCTTCGGAACTCGGCTGCGCCAGGCTGTCATTCGCGGACGAAAGCAAAATGACAGAACTGCTCGGAATCCATCCGGGTTCGGTGTCGGTGATGGGACTTATCAATGACAAAGAACTGAAAGTCATGCTTGTCATTGACAATGACCTGATGAAATCAGAATATCTGGGGTGCCACCCGTGCATCAATACGGCAACATTGAAAATAAAGATGACGGACCTGCTGGAGAAGATAATTCCGGCAACGGGACATACATGTAAGATAGTGACTCTCAGAACTGAAGAATAATTCTGGAGTTATAGGGACACAGCGCCTGAAGCCTTCACTCCCATTGACTTCAATGCTGCTATCGAAAGAGGCAAGGCCAATGCGAATGAAATAATATCTGATATAGGCTGTGCAACAAGGAGTCCGTCAATGCCGGCCAGGCTTTCCAAAATGAAAAGCAGCGGAATGAAGAAGATGCCTTGGCGGGACATCGCCACGACTACTGCCGGGATGACGCGGCGGATGTTCTGCAGGTACATATTGGAAAGGACAATGATGCCGACCAGAGGGAACGCGGCACATTGCCACCTCAATGCCATTGACCCGTATCTAATGACTTCGGCGTCATCTGCACGGAATATCGACACGATTTCAGGTGCGAACAGTATTCCTGTCACGGCAAACACTACGCAGTATGCGGTCATCACTGAAGCGCTGAACCAGAATGCCTTACGGACCCTGTAATATTTTTCCGCACCGAAATTGAAGCCGCATACCGGCTGGAATCCCTGCCCGAAACCGATGAGGGCGGAGGATACGAAAATGATGACACGGTTCACGATAGAGAAGGCTGCAATGGCGGAGTCACCATAATTTCCTGCCAACTGGTTAAGACATATTGCCGCAACGCAGCCCAGGCCCTGTCTTGCAAGTGACGGCAATCCGCCTGCCACGATTTCACGATACTGTGGCATTGATGGTCTGAAATTCCTCAAACGGATTTTGATTCCGCCCCGCATCCCTGTCATACTCAGCATGATAAAGAAACTGACCGCTTCCGAAATGGCGGTCGCAAGACCGGCTCCTGCAACACCCATATCCAGTGCAAAAATGAAAATCGGGTCGAGAATGACATTGAGGACGGCTCCTATCGAAATCCCTATCATTGACATGAACGCATTGCCCTGGAGCCTCATCTGGTTGTTCAGGACGAAGGTTCCGACGATGAACGGAGTTCCGAGGAGAATGTAGCGGAAGTAGCCGACTGCGGCAGGCATGATGGTTTCGGTGGCTCCGAGAAAGCGCAATATCGGGCGTGTGAACAGGAAGCCAAGAACCGCAAAGGCGCATCCTGTCAATATTGACGTATAGAATCCGCAGGCTGCCATTGTGCCGGCCCCTTCTGTGTTGCGCGAGCCCAATGCCCTGGAGATATAGTTCCCCGACCCGTGTCCGAAAAAGAATGAAACAGCCTGAACCAGAGCCATATATGAAAACACGATTCCAAGCGCAGCTGTGGATTGCGTGTCAATGTTACCCACGAAATAGGTATCGACCAGGCTGTATATGCTCGTGATGAGCATGCTGACGATGGACGGCATCGCGAACTCCCCTACCAGGTGCCCCACCGGCTTTGTCGTCATCTTTATATATTTTTCTTCTGTCTCGTTTTTCATACGGCAAAGTTACAACAAGTAAGCATAAAAAAATAAGTTGGTAAAGATTTGTGATGGATTTTCGAGGATAGATTCCTTTTCGAAGAAGGAGTGTACTGGACGTACACGACTGATGAAAAAAGGAATATAGACCGAAAAGACGAGCAAAGATTACCAAGTTATTTTTTAAGGATACTAAGTTCAAGCTTCTGCTCAAAAATTTCAGTTTCTTTCCAGTTTTTATTTGTATTTTCGCCATGGTTTGACAAGATAGTCATTGACAAGACAATGAAAATATTGGTTATTGAAGATGAAAACTCCCTGCGGGAACTGATTGCCCGGGCATTGCTGAAGGAGCAATATGTCGTGGAGGTTGCTTCGACGTATAACGAGGCGTGGGAGAAGCTGAACATGTTTTCCTACGATTGCGTCCTGCTGGACATAATGCTTCCTGACGGAAACGGACTGGATCTTCTCAAAACTTTCAAGGAGGAAGGAAAGGTGTTGAACGTCATCATCATTTCTGCGCGCAACTCATTGGAAGACAAGGTCGCAGGACTTGAAGAAGGGGCTGACGACTATCTTCCGAAGCCATTCCACACGGCAGAACTTCTGGCGAGAATCAAAAGCGTGACGAGAAGGAGCAGCGGGAACGGACGGAACGGGATTGCGTTCGGCAATGTCAGGCTGAATCCGGACAGCAGGATCGTGGAAGTCAACGGAAAGACATTGACCTTGGTGAAGAAAGAATACGATATCCTGCAGTATTTTCTGCTGCGGCCAGGGCATATGGTGGATAAGGCGGTCTTGGCTGAGGCCGTGTGGGGTGACGACATCTATCTGGCAGACAATTTCGATTTCATATACTCGCAGGTAAAGAATCTGCGCAAGAAACTTGAAGAAGCTGGCGCAAATATCGAAATCAAGTCGGTTTACGGATTCGGATACAAACTCATTTCTAAGGAAGGTCAATGAAACTGATTCACAATATTGCCGTACGGCTGTCCGTAGCATTGCTCCCGGTCATCGGACTCTGGGCCATGGTCTTCTATTTCGTCATCGTAGATGAAATCAATGATGAGGCTGACGACCTGCTGGAGAGTTATGCTGAGCAGCTGATGGTGAGGAAGTTGTCGGGGAAGGAATTGCCTGTTACCAACATCATGACGGACGGGCATTACAGCATTTCCCAGGTCACGGAGTCATATGCTGATTCCCAGGCCGGCCTGGAGTATTATGATTCCAATTTCTATATCAGCGAAACTGACGAAAATGAGCCGGCCAGATTTCTCAAGACCATTTTCAGAGACCGCGAAGGACGCTGTTTCGAACTCATTGTAGCAACTCCGACGTTCGAGAAAGACGACTTGATAGGCACCATTCTATGGTGGATACTGGCATTGTATCTAATTCTGCTTCTGACAGTTATCTTAATTGCACTTGTCGTGCTCCAGAAGAGCATGCGTCCTCTTTACAAGATTCTTGACTGGCTGAACGCCTATACTCCGGGCAAATCCCACAGCCGCCTGTCCATAGATACAGACATCCATGAATTCCGCCAGCTGGAGAAAGTCACTACAGAGGCGACAGACCGTTCCGACAAGGCTTTTGAAAAGCAGAAACAGTTCATCGGGAATGCGTCGCATGAGTTGCAGACACCGCTTGCCGTACTCGGAGGACGGATTGACTGGATGCTGGACAATGATTCTCTGGGAGAGGAAAGTGTGGGTGAACTTGTCCAGATGAAGCGTGAACTCGGCCATATCGTGAGACTCAACAAGACTCTTCTTCTGCTTACCAAGATTGACAATGACCAGTTCCCTGACCAGACTGATGTAAACCTTTCCTCTATGGTTCTGTCCCAGAAGGAGTTGTATGAGGAGATTTTCAGCAGCAAGAGAATCAGCTGTTCGGTACAGGTTCCGGATGAGCCGGTCATTATCAGGATGAATGAGACTCTTGCCTCGATTCTGGTCACTAACATCATCAAGAACGCGTTCGTGCACAGCCCTGAGGGCGGTACAGTAGCATTGACATTGACAGAAAACGAACTGGTCGTCGCGAACAGCGGGGTTTCTCCTTTGGATCAGAGCCGCATTTTCGACAGGTTCTATCAGGGCGCGAAGAAAGACGGTTCCACCGGGCTCGGACTGGCTCTTGCCAAGACTATTGCCGACAGAAACGGGCTCCGCCTTACCTATTCTTACGAGAATGGCATGCATCTTTTCCGCATCGGATTCTGATTTTTTCAGTTTTTTCCGTCCATTACAGATTCACTCCAGAATTGTACTATAACTTCGCAATACAAACAAAAGCTTATCATGTTGAAGAAGATTATTTTAGTTGTCATTTCGCTCGTTGCAGCCGGTGCGCTGGGCTATTACCTTGCGAATCTTGTACGTGACAGGGCCACCAGTCCCGAAGCGTTGCCGGAGAAGGTATTGACTTTTATCACGGAGCATTTTCAGAATGAGAGAATTGCTTTCGCCAAGGAGGACAGGGATTTGTTCAAGGTCACATACGAAATTGTGCTCACTGACGGAACCAAACTGGAATTCCGCCGCAACGGGGACTGGAAGGAGATAAAAAGGCACAGAATCAGCATTCCGGAAGGGATTGTCCCTGAGGAGGCTGCGGCCAAGGTCAAAGAACTCTATCCTAATTCTGTCATTACCAAGGCCGAATATGACGACAACGATCTGGAATTGGAACTGGACAACGGTCTGGAACTGAAATTCGGAAAGGAATATGAGCTGATAGGCCTTGAGCGCTAAAGACTGTGACAATCACTGGATAACACAGGTTTTGCAAGAAACCTCAAAGGAAGTAATCCTTAAAAAATAACTTGGGAATCTTTGCGAGTCTTTTCGGTCTATATTCCTTTTCTCATCAGTCGTGTGCGTCCAGCACACTCCTTCTTCTAAAAGGAATCTATCCTCGAAAATCCTTCACAAATCTCTACCAAATTATTTTTTAACGCTTACTAAGTCTGAATAATTTCAAAACTCAAATAAACTATATTACAATGAAACATTTGTTTATTACAGCAATGTGCATCAGTATGATAGCACTTGCAGGCTGCAATAAAGCCTCGGCAGACAATTATACTGAAAATGCTAAAGCAAAAGCAGAACTGGCGGCACGCTACCCTGATGCAGTAAATGTAAACTGGGTGTCAAAGAATGGTTATTCCATCGCCAAGTTCAACAGACTTGCAACTCGCGCCCACAAGTCCGAATATGATTTTTCCGTATGGTTCACCCGCTCCGGAGATTGGTGCATGACTGAGAGTGAGGTCACCTATGATGCGCTTCCTCTGGCAGTGAGGACGGCATTTGAGGCAAGCGAGTACGCAGGATGGAAGATTGATGACATTGACAAGATCGAGAGAATCGGCATGGAGACCTTCTATGTCATTGAAGTTGAGACCAAAGCCGGCAACATTGAAAAGGAGGCTGAACTTTATTATTCGGCTGACGGTGTGCTCATCAAGGTAACCTCAGGCTATGATTCCGACTATGATTATGAAGATTATCTTCCTTCTGACATCCAGTCCGCGCTCGAGAGTTTCATCAATGACAGGTATCCTGGTGCGGTAATCGTGGATTCAGAATATGATGACGGAGAGATCGAGGTGGAGATTATCCACAATGGACGTGGCAAGGACGTGTATTTCAGCATGAACAATGAGTGGCTGCGCACCGAGTGGGATGTCCGCAAGAGCGAACTTCCGGCCGTCGTAATGGCTCAGGTCAATGTCAAGTACCCTTCTTGGAAGATCGATGATGCAGAGTACGTGGAGACTCCTTCCGGCGAGTGGTTCGTAATCGAACTGGAGAAGGGTGAGTCTGAGGTGAAAATCAGGATTACTGCCGACGGCGTCATCCTGTAGCGTGGCAGGCAGACGTCAAGTATGGTCGGAGTCCGGCGAGGCTCGAGGATGGCACATCGTGGTCCAGCGGTGCCGGACGGCGCCACAGTAGGTCATGTAAATTATTGATAATCAAGTACATTTTTAGCGAGGCGTGGAATCTCGGCCATTTTTTAGCCGGTGTTCCACGCTCAATCATATAAACACCTGACAATCAACCAATTTCCAAAACAGATGTGGCACCGTCCCGACGAAACGGGCAAGCGTCTGCATAGCAGCCATGTCTTGAAAGACGTGTCAATAAGAAATATCAAAGATGAAAACAAAGGTGTCAC
>ULIZ01089166.1_pt1 | contig 22021 bp, 16 predicted proteins | sample 1950601 | NCBI WGS metagenome assembly ULIZ01 (sample SAMEA4835456, study PRJEB28245) | human gut metagenome | biome: gut microbiome; material: fecal sample | place: Denmark | collected 2008 | reverse complement strand
ATTTGCATGGCTCTGAATAGTTACAAAATAATAACGATTTCATAACGGTTTCTTAAAAGAACCGGCAGGATAAGACAGGAGGTTTTATTCTGCCGGTTTTTATTTTCTTCTGTCCATTTTCCTTCCAACCATTGTATAAACTTGTAATTTACGGAAAGACTAGTTGCTAAAGATACATCGCTGGTTATGTGAATTGTTTAAGAAAGTGATACAGGAAAGGAAGGAAAAAGATATGAGGCGGAATAGAAGAAGAGGAGCCTTTTCTAAAGAAAAAATTGTAATGGCGGCATCCACCGTGCTGGTGCTTGGTACCTTGACCGTGACAGGATTATGGCTGGGAGCCGGAAATAAAAGCCAGGATGACGGCTATGTGGTCGATTTAAGCACGATTGAGCAGGATATGACAACCGGGCTTTCCGAAAAGGAGGACATCCAGTTTGCCGATCATGTGACGCAGGATGCCACGACGCAGAATGCACCGACAGATGATCTCGATTATGATCCTTATTTTCAGGAAACCAATTCCGGTAATGTGGAAAATCCGGATATATCCGGCAGTGAAAGTATGTCGGATGGAGTAAAGGAAGAGGCAAAGCAGGAAGCAGATACAGAAAACCGGGAAGAAAAGAAGGAAAATGCAGCAGAAACCGGAAATGTGGAAGGCGGCGATCAGGAAGCGTTGTCTACCGCCATGCAGCCGGCACTGAATTTTACCGATGAGGATACACTGGTATGGCCGATTTCAGGAAACATTCTGGTGAATTTCAGCATGGATCAGACAATTTATTTCCCCACACTGGATCAGTATAAATATAATCCTGCCATTGTGATTGAGGCACATGAAGGGGATCTGATCACAGCGGCAGCAGCCGGCAAGGTTACAGGTGTTTATGAGGATCGGGAGATCGGAAAGGCTGTTACGATGGATCTGGGAAACGGCTATGAGGTAACGTATGGCCAGCTTGATAACATTCTGGTATCCGAGGGCAGTTATGTGGCAAAGGGGGATGTGATTGCGCAGGTTGCTTCTCCGACAAAGTATTACAGTGTGGAAGGAACGAACGTTTATTTTAAACTCACAAAGGACGGTGTTCCGGTCAATCCGATGAGTAAGTTAAAGTAAGTTATAATAATTTAAACCGTATCCTGACTTTACCTGAAATATAAAAAAAGGTATAATCTATGGAAGAAATCCAATCCTATGGAGGAACCGGAATGTTCAGGAAGAAGCTAACCATTATGGTTCTGGTCTCTATTTTATTAACAGGATGTTTAACAGGATGCGGCGCCCAGGTGGCAGAGGCAGAGCAGGAAAGGGAGGAGGCACCTCTTCAGACGATGGAAGAGGATCCGGACTTATCTTATGAGGTTCCGGTAAGCGCTCCCCATATTCTGGTGAACCAGCTGGGATACATAACGCAGAGTACAAAGATCGCGGTTTTCTGCGGATCGCAGCTGCCGGACCGGTTTGAGGTGATTGATGCAGATACCGGTAAGACGGTATATACCGGTAAGCCGGAAAAGCGGGAGTCACAGGATTCCTGCACAGATGAAATCGGCTATGGGGATTTTTCACAGGTGGAGCTCCCGGGAAAGTACTATATTGAAGCGCCGCTTTTAGGCGACTCCTATTCGTTTCAGATCGCAGATAATCTGTATGATGATGTTCTGAAGGAAGCAGTGAAGCAGTATTATTATAACCGGTGTGGGATCACGCTTACGGAAGAATTTGCGGGCAGCAGGGCACACAATGCCTGTCACACCGGACATGCCCTTCTTCGGGAGGACATGTCGGTGAGTATGGATGTGAGCGGTGGCTGGCATCAGGATGAGAATGGCTCAAAGGATGTCGTCCGGGCAGCAGAAAATATCAGTGTAATGCTTCTGGCTTATGAATTGTTTGGAGATGCCTTTTCGGATGATATGGAGCTTCCGGAGAGCCGGAACGGAATTCCGGATCTGCTTGATGAAATCCGCTATGAAACCGACTGGCTTCTGAAAATGCAGAATGAGGAAACCGGAGCGGTATATGCGAAGGTTACCGTGCCTGCATCGACACAGGGCAAGCCATCGGCCGTTTATGTGGAGCCACCCTCGATGGAGGCAGCGGAAGGCTTTGCCATGTGCCTTGCCAGGTTCAGCTATCTTTATCAGGATTATGACAGGGAATATGCAATGACCTGTCTGAAAGCGGCTGAGCGAGCCTTTAAATATGCACTTGTGAATCAGACGGATGATGCACAGGATTCCTGGAGGTTTGCGGCAGCAGCCGAGCTTTACCGGGCATCCGGACAGCAGGAGTGCCGCTATTATCTGGAAAAGTACCTCGAGGAAGAACTGAAAAATGAACAGGAACAGGAGGGGGATCTCCCCTGTTTTCTTGGGAGTGTGACCTATCTCATGACCAGGAGGACGGTAAACCGGGAGTACTGTTCGGAGTGCATTGCCCGGCTCCTGCAAAGGGCGGAAACCCTGTCTGCACAGATGAAGAAGGAGCCGTTTTATGTGCAGGCGAATGAGGATCAGACGAATCACTCCGAGCTTTTACAGAAAATGCTGTGGATGTCAACCGTGAACTATATCATCACGAACCATGAGTATGAGACCATTATTGAGAACCATCTTCATTATTTTATGGGCAGAAATAAATTATCCATAAGTTACATAGATGATGTTGGCATCCGGAATTATAAGGATTATAATGAAAGTCTGGGGATTATGAATCAGTTTGATGCAGACAGCAGACTTATTTTTATGCTGGGTGAAATTATCAGCAATTACGAATAAATAAGAGCGTATAATGAAAGTACAGCTTTGGAAAGAAGGTAACGTATGAAAATCGTAGTGTTGGCAGGTGGAATCAGTACCGAAAGAGATGTCTCTTTAAGTTCAGGACGCGGCGTTTACAATGCACTGAAGGAAAGAGGACATCAGGTGATTCTGCTCGACGTGTTCTTAGGTTATGAAGGAGATCCGGGGAATATTTTCGAACTGGATCGTGACTGGGTAAAGGATGTGGCTCCGGTATCGGAGGTGGCGCCGGACATTGAGAAGATAAAAGCTTCCCGAAAGAAGCCTTCCAATATTTTATTCGGAGATCATGTGATTGAGATCTGCCAGATGGCAGACATTGTCTTTATGGCGCTGCACGGAGACTGCGGAGAGAATGGCAAGGTGCAGGCAGTTTTCGATCTGTTTGGCATCAAATATACAGGAACCGATTCCTTCAGCAGTGCGCTTGCGATGGATAAGTCCATCACCAAGCAGTTATTTCTGCAAAATGGCGTACCGACTCCGGCGAGTCATCTGTTAACGGGTAAGGACGATCCCTATAAGCCGGAATTTCCCTGCGTGGTAAAGGTGAGCGGCGGCGGCTCAAGCGTGGGCGTTTACATTGTACAGAACGAAAAGGAATATGCCGATGCAGTACAGGATGCATTCCGTTATGATGCAAAGGTTCTGGTAGAGCAGTACATCAAGGGCCGGGAATTCACCGACTGCGTTATTGAGGGTAAGCCTTATCCGGTTGTTGAAATCGAGCCGGTATCCGGATTTTATGATTATAAGAATAAATATCAGGCAGGCAGCACGATTGAAACCTGTCCTGCGAAGATCAGCGACGAGCTGACGAAGAAAATACAGGATACCGCACTTAAGGCCTATCAGGTGCTTGGTATCAAGACCTATGCCCGTATGGATGTCCTTATGGATGAAAACGGCGATGTCTACTGTCTCGAGGCCAATACGCTTCCCGGCATGACACCGACAAGCCTCATTCCACAGGAGGCGGCAGTTCTTGGAATCAGCTACGGTGAGCTGTGCGAGCTGATTATAGAGATTTCCCTAAAAAGATGGTGAGGTTGAGCATGAAAAATCTGACTCTGAAAAATATGGCACAGGCCTGTGACGGAACTTTGGTATTACCGGAAGGGATGTCAAGCGAAGAACTGGAACACAAGGAAACCACGAGTGTTGTGATTGATTCCCGGAAGGTAACGAAGGACGGAATGTTTGTGGCAGTAAAAGGAGAGCGTCAGGACGGTCATTCCTTTATTCCTGCGGTAGCACAGGCGGGCGTGCTTGGAGTGATCTGTGAAAGAGAGCCGGAAGGGTGTGAAATTCCCTATATTCTTGTGGAGGATTCCCTGACCGCATTCCGGAGGATCGCAGCGTTTTACCGTGAGCAGCTTTCCATTCCCGTTGTCGGAATCACCGGAAGCGTTGGCAAAACGAGTACCAAAGAATTTATCGCCTCTGTCCTGTCACAGAAATTTAAGGTGTGTAAAACACAGAAGAATTTCAACAACGAAATCGGACTGCCGATGACCGTGCTGTCGATCCAGCCGGAGGACGAAGCAGCCGTTCTGGAAATGGGAATCAGTGATTTCGGTGAGATGACGCGGCTTACGGAGATTGCAAAGCCGGATTACTGTGTCATTACCAATATCGGGCAGTGTCACTTGGAAAATCTTGGAAGCCGTGAGGGTATCCTGAAGGCCAAGACCGAGATTTTCAAGTCCATGAATCCGGATGGATATGTTTTCCTAAACGGCGAGGATGATCTGCTGGCAACCGTGAAGAAGCCATGGAAGAATGAGATTATCCGTTTTGGTATGTCTAAGAAAGATGCGATATACGCGACAGATGTGGTAAATAAAGGGCTGCTGGGTTCGGAAGCCGTTATTCACGTGGCAGATACACAGTTTCCGGTGAAGGTGCCCCTTCCGGGGATTCACATGGTACTGAATGCACTGGCCGCTACTGCAGTCGGCTGGCAGCTCGGACTTACAACAGAGCAGATTGCGAAGGGCATTGCGCAAGTGCAGGCGGTAGCCGGAAGAAGCCATGTCATCGAGACACCGGAATATATTCTGATCGATGACTGCTACAATGCCAATCCTGTTTCGATGAAGGCGGCAATTGACCTTCTTGGAACGGCCCTGCAGCGTAAGGTGGCAGTCCTTGGGGATATGTTTGAGCTTGGTAAGGATGAAGCCATTTTACATGCACAGATCGGAGAGTATGCCATGACGCATGGCGTGGATGTGCTCATTTGCATCGGAGAGCTTTCGAAGAATATGTATGAGCGGGCGGTGGAGACGTTGTCCGGAAAGGAACATGGCAGCCGGGAAATCTACTACTTCCCGACAAGAGAAGAAGCCATGATACAGCTTCCCCACATTCTCCATACAGGAGATGCCGTACTCATTAAGGCCTCCCACAGTATGAAGTTTGAGGAAATTGTTGAGCAGAGCACAGGCCGGATTTAGTATAGCGGAGTACTTAATTATAAATATAATTTCAGGCAGTTGTGCATGCCTGAGATTTTTTGTGCTGCCATGCATATGAGAAAATGACCCGGTGGATCATTTTTTGAGTCAATTTTGTTTTAAAAAAAGTCTAATTTTGTCAATGGCAGTTCCGGGGTATTGAGTTATATAATGAAACTCACGTATGATAAGAGGTAAGAAAGCGCAGGAGGGGAACTATGGGAAAAATCATAGGAATTGATCTTGGAACAACGAATAGTCTTGTAGCCGTATGGCAGGATGGGGAAAGCAGACTGATTCCCAATGCATTTGGAGAATATCTGACACCAAGTGTAGTGAGTATTGAGGAAGAAGGAACCGTTTATGTAGGAAAAACAGCGAAGGAGCAGCTGGCATCCCATCCGGAGGATACGGCAAGCGTTTTTAAACGCTATATGGGAACAGCCAAAAAATATCGGCTCGGAAAGAAGGAATACCGACCGGAAGAGCTCTCGTCATTTGTTCTTAAGAAATTGAAGGAGGATGCGGAAAGGTATCTGGGTGAGCCGGTAGAGGAAGCCATTATCAGTGTCCCTGCTTATTTTAATGATATGGGCCGGAATGCGACGAAGCGGGCCGGACTTCTGGCCGGGCTTAAGGTAGAACGGATTATCAACGAGCCGTCGGCGGCAGCGCTGGCATGCCAGAACAGAAAGCAGGAGGAAGACGCAACGATTCTGGTGTTTGATTTTGGTGGAGGAACGTTGGATGTTTCGGTGGTAGAGTGCTTTGATAACGTGATCGAAATTCTGGCGGTAAGTGGAGATAACCAGCTTGGCGGTCAGGATTTTGATGATGCGATTGTGAAGTATTTTCTAAGGCATTGTGAAATTGATCCGAAGAATCTGACGGCACAGACAAGGGCGATTCTGCGAAGCAGCGCAGAAAAATGTAAAAAAGAGCTGACAGAAAAGACATCGGCAGAAATGGTGGTCCGGTGTGAACAGATTGATCGGAAACTGGAAATTACCAGAAGGGAACTTGTAGAGGCAGCAGCAGAGCTGTTTGAACGAATGGGCAGGCCGGTAAGGCAGGCACTTATGGATGCAGAGATCAACGTGGAGGATTTGAATCAGATTGTTCTGGTGGGAGGATCCTGTAAAATGCCGGTTGTCCGGCAGTATTTGCAGCATCTTTTTAAGCGGAAGGATCTGCAGACATTGAATCCGGATCATATGATTGCATTAGGTGCGGGTGTATGTGCAGGAATCAAAGAGCGGGATGAGGAGATTAAGGATATGCTGCTTACGGATATCTGCCCGTTTTCCCTTGGAACAGGTATTGTCAACTATAATGAGCCGGAAAGGGATCAAATGAGTGTTATTATTCCGAGGAACAGTGCACTTCCCTGCAGCAGAAAGCACATATATTGTACAGTTTATGATAATCAGTCCAGAATATGCATTCAGGTGTATCAGGGAGAAGCAATGCATGTAGAAGATAATATCCGGCTCGGAGAACTCTCTTTTGAGATTCCGGAACGGCCACGAGGTGAAGTGTATTGTGAGGTGACTTATACCTATGATATTAACGGTGTTTTGGAAGTAGACGTTTCTGTTCCTGCTACAAAAGAGAAAAAGCAGCTTGTTATTGTCAATAAGGATCTGGGAATGACGCAGGAACAGATTGAGGCGAAGTTGAAGGAATATGAAAAACTGAAGCTCAGTCCTCTGGAGCAGGAAGAAAACAAATACGTTCTTGCCTGGGCAGAGCGGCTTTTCATGCAATGCAATTCCGGTATGAGGAAGGAAATTGAAAACAGAAGGGCGTACTTTATCCATGTACTGCGTGATGATCCGGATCATGCCATAAAAGCCAGAAAATATCTGATGGTCTTTCTGGCAGCAACGGAAAAGATGATGGAGAATTACATCAACTGGGATGAGGAGTCTCTGGAATCCGGTGAGTGGTATCAGGAGGATGAAGAACAGCAGGAGATGGAAGATCTGTTTCAGGAATGGGATAATGAGTAGGTAGACAATATGAACATATATCAGGTATTAGGAATTTCTCCTACCAAAGATAAAAAGGTCATCCGGAAGGCCTATGCAGGACTGATCCGTAAATATCATCCGGAAGAACATCCGGAGAAGTGGAAAGAGATCCACGATGCGTATATGGTTGCCATGCAGAGAGCAGATGAAGACCGGCCATTGCACGAGGAACCAAAGCCACAGCAAGAAGAACGCAAGCCCCAGCACGAGGAACAGAAACCACAGCGCGAGGAACAGAAGCCAGAACGCGAAGAACAGAAGCCAGAGCGCGAGGAACCAAAGCCACAGTGCGAGGAACCAAAGCCACAGCAAGAAGAACAGAAGCCACAGCGCGAGGAACAAAAGCCACAGCGCGAGGAACAAAAACCACAGCACGAAGAACAGAAGTCACAGGAAAAAGCCGCGGGAGTTCACAGAAAAAGCGAAAGCAGGAGGGTTAAACCGAAGTGGCCGGAGCCGGAGGAGGATCTGTTTGGAAACTTAGAGGAACTGACCGAGACAGCAAAAAAGGAGCGGCAGGAAGAGAGACAGAGCCAGTTAAAGGCCGCGATAGAACAACTCCATGCACTTTGTAAACCGAAAAAACTGCAATTCCTGCAATGGAAGGAGTTTTTCCGGAAGGAGGAATATCAGTGGGCTGTCCGGCAGGGAGAATTTCTGTATGAGCTGGCAAATTGTCTGAAAGGGCATGTGATGGGACGCAGATTGTATCATTTTCTTCTTGAGCAGATACAGATCATTGAGAACGATAATCGTGTGTCTGGTGAAGTCCCAAAGAGACAAGGAGCATATGATGCCTATCGAATGGTCAGGATGGAACTCGAGACCAATTATCAAAGAAATCATCCGGCTGTGCAGAAAATATTACTTTTTGTATTATTGCTGGCCATTGCTGGTGCGGTACTGTTTTCCTTCAAGTGGAAAGCCGGGAAAGCGGACCGGCAGTCCGAGGCGGACCAGATGGTAGACAGGGAATATGTGGAAGAATATTATGCAAACATTTTCCCGGATGAAATGACCGAGAATATACTTAAAATGCTGGATCTTATGAATACAGACCAGAAAACGGAACTGCTGAAAATGGGGGAACCGATTGCAGACGGAATTTATGTTCTTGGAAATGAGGAGCAGGTAAGACTGGGAATCAGCGCGATTGTAATGGAGAATAAAACTGTAGCGGAAGATCGGGAAAGGGATGTGCCCTCCTGTGAGGTAAAAGTGCTTTCGGATCCGAATGGCTATGCGTTTGAAGTTCAGGCACAGGAAGAGGAAAAGCTCATTCTTTATTGTGATCCGGAAAAACTGACAGGCTGCAGGAGCGCAGACATTTATTATGATGGTAAAAACGGTTACGTTAAATATGGTAACCGGCTGCAAAACGAAGAGCAGGAATCCGACCGGTACGTGCATGAGGCACTGGGATATCCGGTGTTCTTCGTTGTGCCCGGAGAAAAAATCTGTGTTATGCCAATGGAGGATGAGTGATGCCCTACACCGGATACTGCTCTCTGATCGAAGCATAGGTAGAAGCAATGATCTCCTGTGTGTAAGCACCGAGCCGCTTCTGGTCTTCTTTGGAGAGATCCTTCGCATAAAACGGTGTTCCATAGTGAATCACAATATTCGTCTTTTTAATCTTCGGAAGGTGATCCTCGAAGATGGCAGAGGTGTTGTATAAGGTTACCGGAACGATCGGACAGCCGGTCTTCGTTGCAATTTTGAAGCAGCCCTCATGGAAAGGAAGAAAGGTTCCTTCCACCTTGTTGCGGGTGCCTTCCGGAAAGACGAAAATCGAGATGCCGGATTTGATTTTATCAATAGCGGTCAGAATCGTCTGCAGACCCTGCTTGATATCTTCGCGGTCAAGGAAGAGGCAGTGCAGATATTTCATCCAGATACTTAAAAGAGGAACTTTCAGAAGTTCCTTTTTTGCGATATATCCGGTAGGACGCGGTACGCGCACGTAGGTCGCAATGATGTCGTAAAAGCTTCTGTGGTTTCCGATATAAAGTACAGCCTGATCTTTGGGAACATTTTCTTCCCCGATCACGGTGATCTTCACACCGGAAATAAACAGAACCACGCGGAACGCCCAGTTCACGATCGCGAGGGAACTGCGGTTCTTGATATCCATATTGAACTTCCCGATGATCCATTCAATGAAAAATAACGGAATACTGCAAATTAAAAATAAAGTAACAAACAGTGCTGTAATAATGAAACGAAGCATTGTAATTCCTCCATATCAAATGTTCAGGATCCTGCAAAAAGATCTTTGTTTAGTATAGCCCAAACGGGGAACCATGACAAGTAAAGAAATAAAAGAGATAAAGTGCACAGAGTGCCATACTTCGTAAAAAATGTTCACATGATATAGAAAAATATGGTATGATGTAGGAAGCACAGCAATGTGAGTCTTAGATATAGAGTAAAGCGAGGTTCCCAAATGGACAAGATAGCTGTTTTAATTCCCTGTTATAACGAAGAAAAGACCATTGAGAAGGTAGTGACCGATGCAAGACGGGAACTGCCCGAAGCAGTGATTTATGTATATGATAATAATTCCACAGACAAGACGGCAGAGCTTGCAGCGAAAGCAGGCGCCGTGGTACGCCACGAATATATGCAGGGTAAGGGAAATGTCATCCGCAGAATGTTCCGTGAAATTGATGCCGAGTGCTACATTATGGTGGATGGTGACGATACCTATCCCATGGAGTTTGCAAGGGAGATGGCGGACAAGGTATTAAAATACAATTCCGATATGGTTGTGGGTGACCGTCTTTCTTCCACTTATTTTGAAGAGAACAAGCGTCCCTTCCACAATATGGGAAATACGCTGGTAAGAGCGAGCATCAACCGGCTGTTTGGCTGTAAGATCAAGGACATTATGACCGGATACCGTGCGTTCAGCTATGGCTTTGTGAAGACCTTCCCGATTCTGTCAAAGGGTTTTGAGATCGAAACGGAAATGACCATTCATGCGGTCTATAACCATATGCAGATTGATAATGTGATCGTAGAATACCGTGACCGTCCGGAGGGAAGTGAATCAAAGCTCAACACCTATTCCGACGGCTTTAAGGTTCTGTTTACGATCTTCAAGCTTTACCGTGATTATAAGCCGTTCGGATTTTTCAGTATCCTTGCGCTGATTCTTGGAATCCTTGCCGTGATATTCTTTATTCCGGTTCTGGCTGAATATGTGAAGACCGGACTGGTATTGAAGTTCCCGACCCTGATTGTCTGCGGCTTCGTGGGACTGGCTGCCATTCAGTCGTTCTTTGCAGGACTGATTCTGTCGAATATGGCAATGAAGAACCGCAGAGACTTTGAATACCGTTATACGCTCGTCTGTGAAAAGGGACGCCGTATGAGCGGAGAAAATAAATAATAATCTTCCTGAAGCAGGATAAACAGAAAGGATTTTAGAAGATGAAGAAAGTACTTTCCCGTTGGTATCTGTTGGTGATCGGAGGCTTCCTGTTGGCTGCCATGGCAGTGTTTCTCCTGTGCGGAGAGGACAGTGTCATAGCTGTCCATGACAATCTGGATCTGTTTATCCCACAGCTTCAAATGATGAAAAACGACCACTCGTTTTTCAGTCATGATGCTTATGTGGATTTCCTTGGAGGAATCAGCCGTGATACGCTGTTCTCCGAGTTTTATATTTACACGATTCTGTTTATGCTGTTGCCGGCATTCCCGGCGTATATTACAGCATATTTCCTGAAAATTCTGATTGCCATTGCAGGCTCTGTTCTGCTTGGCAGGGAACTCCTTGGTGAAAAATATAAAAGTCAGCAGGCTCTTGTCTGGTTATGCGGCTTTGCCTACGGAATCCTGAATGTCTTTCCGGCATTTGGTATTCCCTTTGCGTCCATTCCCCTGCTTTTGTTCCTGCTTGTTAAACTCATGCAAAAGCCGTCTTTTGGATGGTATGCGGCGTTGTTTTTCTATCCGGTGCTGTCCTATTTTTCCTATTTCGGACTGTTTATTCTGGCGTATATGGCGCTTGCCTTTCTGATCTTATGGATTAAAGACCGGAAATTCCCGGGAAGAATGCTGCTTGCCATTGCTGTGCTGTCGGTGGGGTACATCGTGTGCGAATACCGGCTGTTTTACATGATGCTGTTCGATGACGAGGTGACGATCCGTTCAACGATTGTGGCAGGAAGCTATACGGTTTCCGAGGTTCTTGCGACTATCGGGGACTCCCTTGTAAAGGGGATGTTCCACGCAGAAAGCGTCCATATGTATGTGGTGCTTCCGGTTTGTGCCGTTTACTTTTTTTATCTGAATATTTCTTATCTGGTGAAGAAAAATGCAAGAGGTATTTTCCATGACTGGTATAATCTTCTCATGGTCATTCTTGTTTTTAACAGCCTGATCTATGGCATTTATTACCTGGAGCCGGTGCGGAATGTGGTTGAGTTTCTGTGCCCGCCGCTTACCGGATGGCAGTTTAACCGGACGATTTTCTTTAATCCTTTCGTGTGGTATGCTGCATTTTTCCTGGTATTGAAGCGGTTGTATGAGAAGGAAAAAAAGAGCCTTCGTGTGGCAGCAAACCTTCTGGCGCTTGCAGCAGTGCTTGTGATTCTGGGAAGCAATACCCGTTATAATGACCTTTATCATACCTGTTTTGGCAAGGTGTATGAAATGGTGAAGGGACAGAAGGCAAATGACCTGACCTACCGTGAATTTTATTCTACAGACCTTTTTGACAAGGCAAAAGAGGATATCGGATACTGTGGACAGTGGTCCGTGGCATACGGCTTTTATCCGGCTATTCTGGAATACAATGATATTGCCACTCTTGACGGTTATCTTGGCTTTTATTCCCAGAATTATAAGGAAGAATTCCGGAAAATGATTGCACCGGCACTTGACCGGGTGGAGGAGAGCCGGCTGTATTTTGATGAATGGGGAGCGCGTGCCTATCTTTATTCCGGTACGGATCCTTCCATTATTAACAGCTCCCGTATCTATGAGGTGACCGACCATGACCTGTATCTGGATGTGGACCAGTTTAAGCGTCTGGGAGGACGTTACATCTTCTCACGTATCGACCTCGGCAATGCCGAAGAGATCGGGCTTACCCTGATCGGGACCTATACGGATGAGGCTTCACCGTACACGCTTTATGTCTATCAGACAACCTCCCGCTATCGGGATGTGGACCATGCCAATCTGACACTGGAAGAGATGAAGCAGACGACCTGTGATATGGAGCTGCTGGATGCACAGCTGACAGAAATGAAGGAACTGGCAGCAGAAGCGGAAGCAGCCGGGGAAGTCAAGGATCCGGAGCGTGTGAAGGAATTGTTCGAGGAGACACTGGATGAAGTGGAAAAGCTGTCAACCTGTTATTCTCTTTCACAGATTACCTACTATCAGAATATTTTTGATGAAGAGAATCAGGAAATTCAGGCAGAGCTTCTCGATGACGTGATGGATTGCGGAGACCGGTTGAATGTAGCGATCCGGGAGCTTTGTAAATCACCATATAGGGACACGATGACTGAACTGATGAATGCGGAGCAGGTGGAGGCTTACCTTGAGTATGAAGAGATGACGGACGAAGAGAAGGAGCTTACGGCGAAGGAAAACAGTCTGGAGCAGGAGTACGAGCAGCTTTCCTCCGAAGAATTTTATTATGAATATGACGGGGAAGAGTGGGATTTGAACCGTCTGAATATGGAAGCGGATGAGATGGATCATGATGCCGTTGTTGAGATCTATCAGGGAATCTCTAAGCAGAGGAATGATGCGGTCGGAGAGGTTTTTGTGGAGCTTGTGGACGTTCGGAATGAGATCGCAAAGCTGAACGGCTATGACAATTATGCAGAATATGCGTATGATGCAGTTTATGTGAGAGACTATACCCTCGATGAAACCAGGGCTCTTTTAAAGGAGATCCGTAAGCACGTGGTACCGGTCATGGCGGATATGAAGGATGTGCTTAATGACACGGATTATATGAGATTGTATACCGAAGGACAGGGGATCGAAAGTACATCGATCATTGAACAGATCGGACCGTATCTGGAAGAGATTGATCCGGAGCTTAAGGATACACAGGAGCATTTTCTTAAGTACCGGCTGTATGATATGGATACCTCACAGAACAAGGCGAACACGGCTTTTACCATGCGGTTATCTTACTTTAAGGATGGTTTTATATACGGACAGATGTATGACAATTATATGGACTACTACAATGTAATCCATGAATTCGGACATTACAACAATGTCTACCGCAGTGCCGATACCTTTTTTGAATCCAGTAACAACATTGATGTCAGTGAGATTCATTCCCAGGGCATGCAGATGCTGTTTTATGACTATTACGATGAACTGTTAGGAGAGGATATCGGAGATATTTACGCATTTTATGATGTGTACAGCATGGCGGATAATGCGATTTCCACAGCACTGATTTCAGAGTTTGAGATTGCTGCTTATGAGAATCCGGATATGACGCTTGAGGAGCTGAATAAGCTGTATCTGCAGCTTTCACGCAGGTATGGCATGCAGTATGATTCCAAGATCAAGGAGCTTTATACCTGGTCTGAGGTTCCACACATTTTTACCTCACCGTGCTATTATTTCTCCTATCTGACTTCAGCATTTTCGAGCCTCGATATCCTGACGATGGCAGAGGAAGACCGTCATGAGGCTGTTGAAACATATATGACGCTGACAACCATTCCGGGATATGTGCCGTACTGTTCAGCCGTGGAATATGCAGGGCTGCGCGATATTTTTGATGATGGTGTGGCACAGGATATTATAGAAGAGACCGCATCCATTCTTGGAGTAAAGGGATATTAGAAAACCGTTCCGTTCAGTTAATCGATGGGACTCTGGTTTTCACGTAAAAAGGGATAGGTAATCTTACCGGAAAGCAAAGGCTCATAGGCCTTTACTTTCCGGTAGGTGTTCCCGAGCATTTCACTTTCACGATACTTACGGATCGCGCTCAGATCAAAGTCGGCATAGAATAATCCTTCGCTCATATCATCTGCCATAAGAAGTGTATTATCTACACAGATTCCATTGTTATCCCAGCAGATCGGACTGAACGCGCAGGAGTTTCCTGCATTCTCTCCGTTGGGATTTGCCATTGCAACTCCGACCATATTCTCATAGGCCCTGGTCGATAAAGCACACAGCCGGGGCTTCATGGAACCACAGTCATTCGGAACCAGAATAATTTCTGCGCCCTGCAGCATTAAAATCCGGGCACTTTCCGGATATTCGCGGTCATAACAGATCATAATGCCAATTTTAATCCCGGCAAAGTCACATACCCGAAAGGCACTTCCGCTTTCCAGACATGCTTCATCTGCAAAGTCACAGGTATGAACCTTGGAATATTTCATAAGAAGCTCCCCGTTCTTACCAATAACATAAGCGGAATTCTGTGGCCTTTCGGTTCCTTTTGTAAAGGCAGTCACAACTACACCAAGCTGTAGTTCCTTAGCTGTATCACAGAGCTGCTTAAGATAAGGATTATCGTCAGAAAGCGCCTCTTCGTTGCTGATGGGTAATTCATATCCCGTAAGATATGCTTCCGGCAGAAGCAGAAGATCTGCTGCATTCCCAGCCGCTTCTTTCATTTTTTGAAGAATAACATCGGTATTCTCCTGATATTTTCCTGTAAGAGATTTCTTCTGTAAAATTGCCACTCTGAAATTCATAGGGACTCCTTTTGCTCATGAGTTTACTTTGTCATATAAGAGACGTCAAATATGAAGCACCAAATTTAAAAAAAGTTTCAATCTATTTTCAATCTTCCCTGATTAGAATAAGCATATCACAAAGGAAAAGAAATAAATACAACAATAAATAAAAAGTTAGGATCGGCAAAAACGATAAAAAGAAATCACATAGATACAGGAGCTGTGGTATACTGTATCTATGCGAATTTATAATAGTCTTAGGACAATGTATTGGAGGTAATGCAATGGAATTTGAACTGCTTGCAGATAGTATTAAGCAAATAAATGATAAAGCAAGTTCTGCAGCAAAAAGTGCTGTAAATCAGCTTATGACATTGCGAAATTGGGCGATTGGTTATTATATAGTAGAATATGAACAAGATGGCAGTGACAGAGCAGAATATGGCTCTCATCTTTTGAAAATTTGGAAAAACAAATTAATCAAAAAGGAATGAATTACACTCTTTTTAAGGCTTGTAGACAGTTTTATAAAGTATATCCTCAAATTGGTTCGACAGTGTCGAGCAAATTTAAATTACCAGATTTTGGAAAAAGTTCGACAGTGTCGAACGAATTTGTCACAGATCCGGATGTTTTAGTTAATAACTTGTCTTTTTCACATATTTGAGAAATTATGGTTTTAAATGATGCATTTGAACGATTTTTTTACGAAACAGAGTGTATGAAATGCAACTGGAATGTAAGAGAACTCCGAAGAGAGATAAAAACCAATCTTTATGTAAGAGCTGGCATAAGTAGAAAACCAGAGCTTTTATTGAAAAAATCTGCTGATAACGCAAATGGAACAATGCTATCAATAAAAGACCCATTCACATTTGAATTTTTGGGACTTGATGCAAGGGATGCTGTGTCAGAATCTGATTTAGAACAGGCTCTTATGGATCATTTGCAGGAATTTATGTTAGAACTTGGAGAGGGATTCTGCTTTGAGGCAAGACAAAAGCGGATTATAATAGATGATAAATATTATTTTATTGATCTTGTTTTTTATAATCGTCTTTTACATTGTAATGTTATTATTGAACTTAAGAATGATGAGTTCAAACATGAGGATTTAGGACAGCTTAATGCTTATGTAGGATATTATAAGAAAAATGAAATGACAGAGGGAGATAATCCTCCAGTAGGAATCCTGCTTTGTACAGATAAAGGTTCTCAGATGGTAGAATATGCCTTAGCTGGAATAGATAACCAATTATTTGTTTCAACGTATATGTTGCATTTGCCTGACAAGAAGAAACTCGAAGAATTTATGTTAAAAGAGATAGAAGAAATGGGAATGTAAAGCTAAGCACTTTAGCCAATAAGGTTAAGGTGCTTTTTTGCGCTTTGAAAGGAGGAGGTTGAAGTACGCCGCATCGGGGAAAGCCCGATTTAATCATTACAACAGGCTATGTCTGATCATATAGAGTAACTTTTAGTAGAACATCCATTATGGCGGTATAATATACATAAAAGTAATGTACTTACTAATTCTGAACAGGAGACGGTCTAGTTAACTCCAAAACAAATGGAAGTGTTGTTTAATGTTAAACACGCCACAGTAAGCAAACATATTTCCAGTATACTTGCTTCAGGAGAATTAGCTGAAATTTCTGTCGGTTTTTCCGACAAAAGAACAGGTGGCAGAAAACCTAAAATTTTTAAATCTGGATATAATAAGAAAGACACATATATTGATAATGAAAATATAAATATGGTACATTTGACGTGGAGGTGAGAACGTGCTAAAAACCTATTTGATGGAGAACTACGGATATGGTGAACCAATTTTTCTAAATGACTTATCCATTGAGGGATTATCTGAAAATGCTGTCCGGCAGTCAGTGAAAAGACTTGTAGCAAGTGGTTTCTTGGAAAGATATGATAATGGAATATACTATATTCCAAAGCACGGAGGACTACTTGGAAAGAGTTACCTGGATCCTTCTATGGTTATTATACGCAAATATGTAGAAAATCAATCAGATAAATATGGATATATTACGGGTTTGTCATTTGCCAATCAATTAGGCTTAACAACACAGATGCCGGCAGTTATTGAGATTGTTACAAATCGTGAATCCACTAATGGACGCATGCTTATGGTTGGTAATCAAAAAGTAAGAGTAAAGAAATCATCGATTTCCGTATCAGAGGACAATGCTGAACTGCTACAGCTGCTTGATGCCATTGGACAGGCAGAAAGGTATACGGAATTGACTATAGAAGAGACTATTGATATTTTAATCACTTATATAAGAAAGAAGAAATTTACCAAGGGACAATTATCAGATGTTTCATCTGCATTAACTGGTGCGACAGCAAAAAAAATGATTGAATGGGGGATGATCTATGAATTTGCATCATGATAAAGAAGCATTTGCAGGGAGAAATTGAATGCCATTCAAGACATTTGTATGACATTCATAAGATTGTGAATTGTATAGGTATTACAGATGAATTGGAAAGACTGATCCCGGTGGTCAGAACAGTACGTTCTGAGTTACCCGTCTGTCCATCTGCTAAAGAGGATGTGCGCATTACAAATATCTTAAAAGAGATAATTGAAAAACAAGTTTATAAGTCTGATTATGAAAATATCACCGTTGGATTGTTATTTGTTCCTGAAACGTATGATACAGTGATTCAAAGTGTAAAACGTCTGGCTGATAGCGGAATTTGGAATTGAACTTTTAGGCTTTTGTATCTTCTGGGTGTGAAGAGCTTTTTCTATCAGTCACAGATTAATGCTTCTGCAAAAGTGTATTGCTTAGAATAGTATTTGGGCTGTAAAGTAAAAATGAAAAGTAGAGTTTATATAGATATTAAATAGAAAAGGAGATGATTGTAAATGAAAAATAGAAATATTAGTCGTTTAGTAGAAGAATGGAGGGAAAAAACATTATAACCCTCCAGATAATAAAGGAGGAGCAATGATAATTAATAAACTTGATTCGATTGAATTTAGACTTAAAGAATTGCATGATTTTACTTGGTTAAAGAAATATGGTACGGCTTTTTGGGTGGTGGATGAAACCGGCTCAGGATGTATTTGTATTGGAATGGAGGATGCGGAAAGAAAATACTTTTGTAAAATTGCAGGAGTAAATACATTGGAAGCAGAAGTTTCACCAAAAGAGTCTGTGGTGATATTGAAAGAAGCAGTTCATTTGTATTATGATTTAGCACATCCTAATTTGATTAAAATTATTGAAGAATACGATTACAACCAATTTTATGTAGTGGTTTTTGAATGGGCAGATGGAGAATGCTTATTTGATCATTGGAACTTTGAAACATACCAAAGAAATATCACAATGAAAAGTCCTCGGGAAAAGTTTAGAGAATTACCTGTCAGTAAAAAACTGAAAGCAATAGAGGTTTTATTTTCTTTTTTACAGAATGTAAACCGAAAGGGATATGTTGCTGTGGATTTTTATGATGGAAGTATCATGTACGACTTTTTAACAGATGCAATAACTATTTGTGATATTGATTTTTTCCAAAAAGCACCGGTTATTAATGATAAAGGTATCGAATGGTTTGGGACAAAGAGACTAAAAGCACCAGAGGAATATATAGAAGGTAGTGTGATTGACGAGCAGACGAATATATTTACTTTAGGGGCATTAATATTTGAATTTTTCGGTAGTTTTTCTGATGAGGAGATTGATCAGAGATATTGTAATAATCAATTCGTTCCTTGTGCATTTCAAAATTGGCAATTAGATAAAAGAAGTTATCAAGTTGTGTGTAAAGCTGTTAGCTGGAATAGAGTCAATCGATATAGAACATTTGAAGAATTTTTTCATGAATGGAAAAGTGCAACTGAAATCAGTTGATGCTACGAGTATTAGCCTGTCAAGAACATGGATGTTCTCTGGCAGGCGGTTGTGTACGTCTTCTATACAGAGCCATTGCCATGATCTGTTATTAATAGAAAAACCGGAAGGTTCCACAGGATTCCCGGGATGACCTTCCGGATTTATCATTAACTTATATGCTTCAAACAGTCTCTCTTAGCGAACCGGCTTTAATTCAACTCTCCATTCTTATATCTCGCCACAACACTCTGAATACGCTCATTCGGATTCAGCAGATCACTGATGGACGTATCATTATTCAGGGGATCAATATGAAGCAATTTCTGAATTGTTTTGTGTGGGTGAAACATTTTTGGGGTTAGTATAGGAGCTGAATCTGCTTTATATTAAGAGGATTGGTAACTGTGACTATTTACTGTAAATCTGGATATAACGAGAAAGATATATATATTGACAATGAAAATATAAATATAGTACATTTAGTATGGAAGTGAGAGCGTGCTGAAAACATATTTATTGAAGGACTACTTGGAAAGAGTTACCTGGATTCTTCTATGGTTATTATGTTATTATACGCAAATATGTAGAAAATCAATCAGATAAATATGGATATATTACGGGCTTGTCATTAGCCAGTCAATTAGGTTTGCGCAACCTTTGTACAGATGCAATAGTATTGTCACAGTGAGCAATGTCCCACATATTGAACGAAAAAACAGGAGGAAAAATTCATGACAAAGTTATACTATCAGTTTCCAAACACCTGGTTTGGCGACTGCATGCCTTTTGGAAAAGGAGATCAGTTTTATCTGTTTCACCAAAGAGATACCAGAAAACCCTGCCCGTTTGGCGAACCCTTTGGCTGGGATCTGGCGGTGACTTCTGATTTTGTGCACTATGAGGATAAAGGGACAGCGCTCCCGCGGGGAACCGACGAGGAGCAGGATCAGTTTATTTATGCAGGAAGCGTTTTTGAAGCAGAGGGAAAGTATCACATTTTTTATACCGGATTCAACCGGGACTATCCAAAGCTAGGCAAGGCATCTCAGGTGCTGATGCATGCGGAGAGCGATGATCTGCTGAACTGGACCAAGACCCAGGACAAGCTGACTTTTACACCGCAGGAGGGTTATGACCCGGATGACTGGCGGGATCCTTTCGTGATCTGGAATGAGGAAAAACAGGAATACCTGCTGGTTTTGGGAACTAGAAAGATCGGACCCAAGGAACAGCAGACCGGACGTACCGTAAAGTTTACCTCCAAAGACCTGAAAAACTGGAAGTTTGAGGGAGATTTCTGGGCACCGGGCCTGTTTACCATGCATGAAATGCCGGATCTGTTCCAGATCGGTGACTGGTGGTATCACATTATTTCCGAATACAGTGACGGAAATAAGATGGTATACCGGATGAGCAAAAGTCTAGATGGTCCCTGGATCGCTCCTGCGGACGATGCTTTTGATGGACGTGCTTACTATGCGGGCAGAACCTTCTGCCTGAACGGGCAACGCATTCTGTTTGGCTGGGTTCCCACGAAAGAGGGCTGCGATGACCGTGGAAACTTCGAGTGGGCAGGCACATTTGTGGCACATGAGGTGTATCAGAGAGAGGACGGAACCTTGGGCGTCAGGATCCCCGACACTGTATGGAATGCCTTTGAGGAGGGAGAGAAAGCGGAAGATATGGTGATCGATACCCCTTATGCCAGACAGGAACAGATACTTTTCAATGATACTACAGACCTGTTCCGCTTTGAAGCGGATGTGGAATTTTCCGAAGGCACCCGCTCTTTTGGACTTCGCTTTTATGAAAACGAAGAGACCGGTCAGAGCTATCAGTATTTATTTAATATAGAAGAAAACCGTTACCGTTTTGAAAAGAGTCCCAACATGCCCTGGCCAGCAATCCAGAACATCGGACTGGAACGGCCCATCAGACTGGAAGCAGGAAAGAAGTACCATATCCAAATGATCCTGGATGACACCATCGCAACGATCTATGTGGATGGAGTGGCTCTGAATACACGGTTTTATCAGAAAGTTGGCCAGTCCCTCAGTCTGTTTGTGACAGACGGAACGCTGACAGTAACAAATGCAGGCCTGTCAAAAACCATAAAATAAATAGTGATTGAATTCCCCCAAAAGTAATATAAACTGATATCAGTTATGTCAAAATGGGAGGACATGAATATGGTAAAAATTATTCTTTTAAGGATATCAACGGAATTAAAGCGAAAAGGCAAATAACAAGCTTGATTATTATTTGAGAACCCCATCTGGAGAGGAACTATTTTTTCATAAGAGAATATTCAACGGCTTGTTGCGAAGCTTGTAATGTTAGGTGCCGATTAATTCTATTCTTCATGGAAAGAAAAACAATACGGCATTCATGAGGTTTGTAAATACTTAAACTTCATGATGCCGTACATTGTAGAGTATTATGTTTTAGAGGTTACTGCTTAAGCTGCTTAGCAATAATTTTTATAAGAGTTTTTGATTAAAGATATAACTTCGTCCGTAATGTTTTGAGGGGATATCACTTTTACGTAGTGACCTAAGAACAAAATGTTACGGACGATTTCGTCTTTTTGAAAACGATAATAATAATTCCTCTGCGGTTAATGCATATTCAGTATCAGAAAGGCAACTATTTATATAGTTTGTGAGGTATGTGAAATTTTTATTTTTGTATTTGTTAAACAATTCCATATTGCATCAATGCTCCCTTCCAATCTGATTTCATTCGTGTTGCTAATTCTCCATTTTCATGTTCAATAATTTTTCCATGATGACGAGTTGTTGTTAGTCTACTGAGCCCTTTAGAGTAAAGAAACTTTTCTTGATATGAAAAATGTTGCATCAACAATGGCTGTTGAAGAAATGTACGTATCGAAAGACTTTATTAATAAAATGATACTTGTTGCAAGTGGAGAATTATCATCTGAACAAGTACGTCAGGAGATAATAAGCCAATATGCTAGACATTAAATATAACTGCTAATCAAACCTGTCTCACAGCCTACCCCGAATCCGGAACTGTCATTCTGGGAACGCCTTTTGGGTTCTTCCGAGTTTTTCTTAGATAACAGGGCATGGCAATCGAAGACAACAAAACCCGTGCAAGGATGCACGGGTTAGCCTGTCAAGAACATGGATGTTCTCTGG
>ULIZ01027251.1_pt1 | contig 22311 bp, 42 predicted proteins | sample 1950601 | NCBI WGS metagenome assembly ULIZ01 (sample SAMEA4835456, study PRJEB28245) | human gut metagenome | biome: gut microbiome; material: fecal sample | place: Denmark | collected 2008 | reverse complement strand
ATTAGGCAATCCGCAAGCAGTACGCCTGTCTATCTGCATTATGGGCAATATAATTTCATTCAAAGCAGTTCCATCAATACCTACACACTCTTCGAGGAGTCCTGCTACGCGTCTCTTGCCACGGCTACTTTCCTTCGCCGCAATGTTATCTATTATGCTGCCATTTTTAAAATGATATTCGCAATAATCTTTTCCTTCTTTTGTTGCTCCACGAGACCAGTCTATCTCTCGCCGCAATGCAGGAACAAGATCACATAATTCATTTATCTTTTCTTTCAGAATACCCGATCCTTGTTCCTTGCCACCCGCAGTCACGAATAGCTTGGCGCCCGGGTATAGTATAGCTTTGATCATCAAGGTTAGAACGGAGAGAAAAGATTTAGAATAGGCGCGCGGGAAAACAGCATATAAATATTTATATCGCGCCGCAACTCTGAGGAATACACGCTAATAGTAATAAAACTTTAACTTCTTGGGCTTACTTTCGTCTCCACCAGTCTAAAGGAAATCAATAAACAGGTCTGGATAAGCGCGCCAAAACGAGACGAACTTGCGAATTTCAGGTAAGCAAGCTCGCACTCGTTCCTCAGATAAACCAACTTTTTTAATATCAGGTGAAAGGTTAATTAATTCAGCAAGAGCCATTAACTATCACCAGCCTCTTCATCTTCATCGGCCGCCGCAAGTTCTGCTTCAAATTCATCAAATGACTGAAAATCTTCTACTTTAAGGGGTTTTTCATCATAGTTAAAAATACTATCAAGATTGGATTCTTCATCATCCATATTGACAGTTTTTTCATTTTCACGGTCTTGTTCAATTTGCTTCATTGCGGCTTCCAGCATAATACCTAAGCTAGTTTCTTGTGTTACTAAATTGTAGGTATAACGCTGCATATCCATAATAGTTTGGTCTACCATATCATTAGGCTGAGAAATATAGTATTTGGGAATAAATCCTTGCTCCTCAGCAAGAGTAACAAGTTCTCCAACAGAGTCAACAAAATCAGTTTCCTCATCCTTGGCTTGCGCCGCCGCAAACTTACCACTTTTGAGTAAGGTATCATACATTTTGGCAACTTTTTGAGCTTCCGCAATGTCACCTGCATCAAGAAGTTGATTTAGCTTGAGGGAAGTCTTGCAAAGGAAAATAAGAATATCTTTGTGGCTTGCGGTTTGAATGTCATAAGATGCCATCATATCTGCATAAAGTTTTTCCATGCGGACTAGCTCACTAAGACGATAAGCATCACCCCATTTAAGTTTTAATCCCATGATTTCATCTTCTGATAGCTTATCCGCAAGTTCACGATCGTAAGCGGTTTCCTCAACAATAGAAGAAGGATCTGCGGCGGGGTCTCCCTATTGCCGTAAGTCAGACACTGGACGTTGCGGCCCAAAGTCTCTCTTCATTTCTAATTCTAGATCTTCGCCCGTATAGCCTTGTTGCACGAGAGCGCTTCGTAGTTTTTCCTCTTCTTTCACTGCTAGCTCTTCCGTATCCGCCCAGCGATATTTTCTCCATTGAGTTAGTTTCATTGTTGAAACATAACGTCCCAGAACACTTGTTGTTGTTATCTTGGAAGCGTCATTTTTGGAGAGGAATTTTTCTAAAAGTTGATCCCATACGCTTTTGATATAAGGAATATCTAATTGTTCTAGTAATGGTTTATAGGTATCTGGGTCCCAGTTATCTACATGCATTGACCAGCATTTTTTACATTCAGCCATTTTACCGTCTGGCGGAAATCTTTCTATATTGTTAGAAGTATAAAAATCCGTATCCGCAAGTAGACGACCGCATTTAGTACATCTTCGTTGTGCCATATAATTCTCCTTTCATCTTAGTCACCACGCGGTAAAGCTCCTTGGTCACCGTGACCGGCACGCCCCGCCGCATATCTTGCTTTGCGGCAATCCTTGCAAATAGAATAGAAGAAGTCTTTACTTGTGTTGCTTTTTGAGAAGAATAAGGAAGACTTAGGCTTGGTACAGCCGCATTTAGTACAAGTTTTAGTGGGGAGGTTGCGGAGGTTGGTCTGCCACACCACAAAATCACGCTAAGCGGCGTCCGCAATTAGACGAGGAATTTTTTTACACCAGAGCGCAGAGATGTATTCTGGGGTATAGAGAGTATCAAATTCTTCTTTAATGAGAGTGCGAATTTTTGCATTAGATTTACCATCAATTTTGTATTCTAAGATACGATGATGAATAGGATATTCTTTTAGAGCTTTGTCCGTTATTTCTTCCAAGGCTTGAATTAGATACCAAGTATCTCCTTCAAAACGATCATAACTATCTTGTTTAAGACGAGAATAATCCTAGAGTAGCACCGCAACAAAAGAAGGATCTAATAGGGAAGTCCCAGCGACGGTTAGTTCTCCTTTGGAGTAGGTAGAATGGTCATCGATTGAGATTGGGAAAGAGCCACGATTTGAGAGCTTATGCGGGACGATTGGTTTGCGGTAAGCCTACTTGATAAGGTATTGGTCTTTCCGCATTTCAATGAGGGCTTTCTTGATGATAAATGCATCACGTCCAGTTGCCTTGCGGAGAGCGGTTTCCCAGGTGGAGATCGTATCTCTGAGCTGCCGCAAGAGAGGGATTTCTGCGAGGTCTTGCGGCGTGATTGAAATTTTGGGTGTGAGGAGGGTATCACGGTTAGAGGTAAGGTTATATATGCCATCTTCTCCATTCTCAAGACCAGCAGCGAGACCTTCAAAGGAAGTTTCATATTTGGTGATAGTAGTGGTGCGGTTTGCGGTGAGAAGTTCTCGTTTGCGGGAATCCTTGCGCTCTTGCTTCTCCGATGCGATGATTAGATAATCAGCGAGGGTTTCTAGATACTAAGAGGTTAGGGTAGAGGGGTCAGTGGAGGAGAGGAGATTTGAGACGAAGGTTGTTCGATCTTGAGGGGATTCTATGGAATAGTCAAGTTTAGTCATGTATTCACTCCTTTCTTTCTTAACTCTAAGAATATTATACTAAAAATTTTTGCATTTGTCAAGTTTTGGCTGAGAATTTGACAAATTTTTTTATTTATGTTATAATAAAAGAAAAAGGAGGTTTGACATGATTATATTATTTAATATTAATAATAAAGAAGTGTTAAGTCAAGTTGATAATGAGAGAATAATGTATGTGTTTAATTTAGCTGTAAGCATGAATAAAGAAAACAATGAAAAAGGTGAACATAATTTCATTGGAATGACATTTGCACCAGAAGAGGCTTGGCTGTGGGATGAGAAGAGACTAAAAGAATTCTTGAATGAACAAGAAAATTGGGGTCAAGTAATGGTTATTACTAATGGATGGAGGTATAAATAATTTGTATTTAAATTTTAATATATTGAATAATGAAGTATTTGAGACTGGGTGTGATGATAAACTACTGGAAGTAGCAGAAAGAGCAGTAGTAAGAAATAAAGGATTTGCGGTGGAGGATAAGCAGCCGTGTGTTGGTACTATTTGGGCACCCGATGATTTTTGGAAGATGGAGATAGCAGAAAGAGGAGCATATTTGGATGGGTTAAAAAGATTGGGTGTTGATGTTTTTAATGGATGAAAGTTGGAAAGCTAAGAAAAAGGAAGATGGAACTTGGGATTTAAGGAGTTTTAAAATAGTGTTGGGGATAGATATGGCCCGATAAGACAAATTGAAAATTGGATTTGGAAAATTTTTTGTCCAGGCAAAGAGGATTGTGAAAAATTAAACAATTACTATCCTAAAAACTACCGCCCCCTATGTATGTGGTTTTTCGCTCACTGGTCAGCCGCATGGACAGCGCCGCTCCGTTTGTACACCTTGCACAAAAGGCTTGATCCTCTCTTATTAGTCAATGTGCAACTTGCACAAACTTACTAAAAATGCAAAATTTCTCTTGCAATCCCTGTTATCGTGTGGTAGTATGTAACCGTGGACAGGGAAAACCGAACCGGCCAGCGCGCCGCCCGCGTCCATGCGTGGGAAGTCTCCCGCGCGGGTAAGTCGAAAGGTCAGAGTTCGCGCCGTGTACCTTGTCAATTGAATAGGCAATAGACCACCAGACCGCCGCACAGGGAAACGCGCCGCGACTGTTTCATGTGAAACAAGAGCGCGTCAAGCAAAGCGGGATTGTGTAACCTATTGTTTCATGTGAAACATTATTTGAAAGGAATTGATACTATGAAAATTACAGTCGGAGACTTCAAAGATATGCGCGGTGAGGATATGCCCATTGTCTTAGGCAATTGTAAGTACGTCACGGGGTACGGCGCGACTAAAACCATCGATGGGCCATGGGGCTGGATGGTGCATTGCGGCGGCTGTGACGCTATGAGGGATAGTAACTATATCGCCAATGACGATATGGGATTTCACTTCTTGTGGAATGGCCTTGACTTTGTCGAGGTTGACACGGACAATGTAGAAATCAATAGTGATGGTATCTACATAGACAGGCCGGAAATCTGGGTAGAGCCGACAGAGACAGTCGAGGCTTGTGAAACTTCTGCTTACTACATTAGAAAAGCGCTGGGCGATGGGTATGATGTTTGCAAGTGGGGAAAATGTGACCCCATCGCGTGGTATCCTACCATCGAGGATGCAGAAGACAAGTATAATGACCTGAACGGCTGGAACGACTAACAGACAGCGGGACGCCTTGCGGAAAGGTAAGGCGTCCCGCAAGGGAGAATATACTATGAATGACAAACAATTGCACGACGTTCTTGCGGGCGTTGCTCTAATCCTTACGCTTGTTACCACGTTTGTGGTATGTGGATTTTTGGAGGCTATACTATGAGAAAAGCACTTTTAGCAAGTCATAACGGCGTAGAACTTATCGCCATTCGCACTCCGCAAGGCAAAACCTTGCGCTATGAAATTTACTGGGATGGACAGTTCATTTCCAGTAGTCGGAATGGCACATACTTGCGGGAAATATTTGAGGACTTGACACAGGACTAAAGGAGGGCATAACATGAACTTTCGTCTAATAGTCGAATACCATGATACAGGCGTCATCACAGAGCAATATTTTCCTGACATGGATACACCAGATACTATTATCAACTATCTGGATAACGCGCTTGAGAATGGCGCAAGACTAAAATACCTACTTCAGCAGAAAACTGAAACAAGCATTGATACCATGGATAGCAATAGCTGGGATTATGCGGGCTGGTACCAACTGCCGGAGTGGCATGACTAAGAGTGCGGCGGACGAAATTCCGCCTACTCTAAATCAAATAAACTAAATTTCGTTTACGGAGGGTGATATCATGAACATCAAAGAAGAGTTTGAGACCATTCATTTCTTATCTGGTTTGGTTAAAGAATACCCCGAATTTGCGGGGATGCTGGCAGGACACAAACATAAACTGCGTCATGAGATAGCGCTGGAGGAAATGCGGCGCTTTCAGGGTGGACATTGCGTGAAAGACTTTGGTGATGGGTCTGTTATCTTGCTCTTGCCTATCATAGGGACTTACTTTGATACTTCTCTTGATGAAGCTATCCGTATCTTTGAGGACAATTATGAAATACGGTGCGCTAACAGTCCTTATGACTGCACGGGGCAGATGTTTACCGTATGGTATAAGCTAGTCAAGCGGCAGGGAATGTGGTACGCATATCACTACATTGGTCGCGACTGCTAAACAAGAGAAAGAATGAAATGCGGGCTGGGAAAATTCTTAGTGCAAATTCTTCCCAGCCCGCAGACCCGGAAAGGAGAATAAACTATGAAATGGCAAAATCAGTATGGCGATGAATTTGATACCCGCGATGAAGCCTACGAAGACGCGGAGACAATGCTGGACTCAGAGGATATTTTGTGCTGGATTGTTGACAACTATTCGGCAAGCACAATTCTGGAGTGGATGGGTGATAAGGCGTTAGATCCCACCCTGGAATGTATTAACGAATATTTCAATGAAAACTATATGGAAGTAGAGGACGATGACGATGAAAGCTAATGGATATACATTCTGTGATGGTGCCTGCGAAAAAGACGTGCGCCGCTATGGCGAAATTGTTGTAGATGAAATATACGATACCTGGGATGGACATACCTACCGTTTGCGGGCTATCAGATATGAGAACAAGCTGTACTGGCATAAGATGGTTGATGGTAAACTGATGGAGTTTAGGAGTTTGAGATAAGAATGGGGCCGCTCAACTTAGCTTGGGCGGCCCGCTTTCCACGGCGCGGGCCGCGTTTGTTAAATAATTCACATATATGCCAAAATTTTAACAATCTTAGGCTTCGTCATTTTGCACAAATCCTATCCCAAAACTTTGTGTAATTTGCCTATTGATTTTAGGTGGATGATATGTTAGAATAGTATCATCAAAAGAAAGGAGTATTCACTATGGAATATCTCAAGAAAGACAGCGCAAAAGCTAATCATTTCCGGACAATATTTGAACGCACACCTAGCCGTTCTCTCACTGACTGTTACTGCAAGCCGTCTCACACTAAAAAGCAAATTTGGAACGCTATTAGCCTTGAATGTGCCATAAAACATGGTTCTTCTCTCAAAGTTTTATCTTATGATACGTTCCGGTTCACCGTAGCTTTTGTTTATCCAGACCCGGAGACGGGAGTTTGTCTCATTCAAGTTGATACGCCTACTCATGATTATTGCTTTGAGTGGTAACGGTGGGGTAATAAATCCCCCTTTTGGAAAGGAGAAAATACTATGAGAGCAACTGGAATTATTCGCCGCATTGATGACCTCGGACGGGTGGTCATTCCCAAAGAAATCCGCCGCAATTGCAACATTAGAGAAGGAGAACCTTTAGAGATTTTCCTCCAGGATGACGGGGTAGTATTCAAGAAATACAATCCTGACTATCGCAAGGAACTGACTAATACCCTTCAGGACGCCGCAGATTATTATGATGACTATGAAGATGATCGAGCCATCGCCGAGCAGTTGAGAAAGATTGCCCAGGAAATTGACGCCCTTCTCGCTTAAAACTACGAACCGCCCTTGAGAAATCTTGGGCGGCTCGTCGTCTGCGGTGACGAGCCGAATTTTAATTTAACCGTAGGAGCTGTGAAAAATTTCACAATCGAACTTCTGGTCATTTTGCCCAAAAAGTATCCTAAAATCAATTAAATTTTATGTAATTTGCCTATTGATTTTCTTGCCTCTATCTGATATACTAAAGACAATCCAAGAGGGAAACAAAACAATAGAAAGAGGTAAATCACTATGAACGAGAAAATCAAGACCCAACTCCGCGTGTATCTTGACCTTAAATTGCGGCTGTGCAAAGCATATATGCAGGGGCAAGACCTCACCGCCGCAAAAACAGTTTGGCAACAGGCCATAGGCGCAGTAGAGTTTACTTCCGCAAGCGCATTTGGCATCTATTATGACGAAGCTTTCTCCGCAGAAATTGACGCTATGTGGGAAGCGGACTTCAAAGAAGCGTTTGAAAAAACGCTGTTCCCGGAGGTGGGGGAATGACCCCCCTCCGCATCCGGTTCAGTAATCACGCCCTTAACGAGAGAGCTGACCGCATTGCTTATATTGCTACTACCATTGGTTTTGGTGAGGTTATTGCCCGCAAGCTGGTAGTAGACGAACGCGGGAAAGCAATGCGGCTTTTAACTGATACCGGGGTAGTTATTGTGACAGACCCGCGTGAAGAATGTATTTTGACCATGTGGATAGCCGACCCCACGCAGGTCAAAGACTTTTACCCGGACGGCGTTCGCAATCAAGCTGTGTTGCGGCTTGTTAAAAAATATATGGAAAAAGGATACCAAAACAAACAAAAGAAAGGAAATTGACCATGACTGAAATTCATACTTATCGTTGTGACGTTTGCGGCAAGGAAATTCTGAAAATCAAGTGAAAGAAAATATGAACAAACACTAAGGAGAATACCAAAATGGAATTTATTGAACCTCCTATCTATGTCAAGTTGAGCGATGAAGAGCGCAATTCACTCCATGAAGCCTATGTTATTCTAAATGACCTCGCGACTGCCGCCGAAGAAGATGACAGCGAATACATTGGCAACCCGCTGACTGGTGATGGCTACGGGCGGTTTGATGTGAGCCAAGCCGCTGAAATCTGCCGAGTGTTCGCGCCTGCTGAAAAACTGGAAATTAGTAATTGAGGGAGAGTGAACAAAATGGAAATTATTACCTCAAACGTTCAGGCTCAACTCACCCAAGAGGAAAAGGACAAACTCCAAGACGCCCGCGAGGTCATTTCTCACCTGTTTGATTTGATGTATGACTACGAACAAGAATACGCTATTTCCAACATTGGCGAAGAGTATTCTATGAGCCAAGTCCGTGATACCTCAAACCTGCTGGCCGCGCTTATCGGGTCTGATAAAATGCGGTTAGAAAATAAATAAAAAAATGTGGGAGAAATCCCACATTTTTTATTGACAACAACCAATAGGTGTGGTATAATGTAGACAATGAAACAAGGAGGTAAGAACAATGGAGTTGAAGAAAGCGTATCAAATGGTTTTCAATGACCTGCATAATTGTCCTATGTTTCAAGGGCGTTATGATGCCATCAATGGCAATCCCTACTTTATGTCCGGCATTGAGACGGTTATGGAGGTAATCGCCAATCGCGCCTATGATGATGATTTTGCCGAGAAGTTCTCCAATGAATTTACTGACAATATGTTAAGGAGTAGAGAAAATGTCTGATTTTCAGAAGCTGACCCTCAAAAGATGGGTGCGTAATTTCCTTATTCTGTGCGGTTTCGTCCTGCTGGTGTATGGTATGGTCAAGTCCACATTCGTGCTATATGCGACTGTCGCCATCCTGACCCTGACTATCGCGGGCGCGTGCGCGTATACTCTGATAAGTTCTATCCGCTGGGACTGGTGGTTGCGTGGCCGGTTGAATAAAGATGAATATGAAGCATACATTGCTTGCGACAGAGTGTTTGGCTTTACTACAGATAAATACTTGCCCACGGAAGAACAAATCCAAAACATGGTGAATGAAACATCTATTGATAAAGATACGCTATGGAGTATGTTTGAAAAACTGAGCTGAAAGGAGAAAATTAAAATGGAAAATAAGTGTCCTAAATGTGGAGAAGATAACTATTACTGTGACGATGGCAACATAGAACAAGACGATGATACCATTTGGGTAGACCATTGGTGTAGATGTTGCTCTTGCGGACAGCGCTGGAAGTATACAGAAAGATTTACTCTTGACACCGCATGGATTGAAACAGAGGAAGAAGAAGACTAACTAAGTCGCCCAGCAAACAAGCTGGGCGGCTCTTTGTGGGCGCAAAGAGCCGAGTTTCTATTTATCACACAAAACCACCAAAAATTTCTCTAAAATTTTGTGCATTTTAACTATGGACAAATCTCCTAAAATTTGGTACAATACAGATACAGTAAAGGAAAGGAGTACACGAAAATGTTTAATCTCTCTGTTATCCCCGCGGTTTATCTGGATATGGACGGTACGATTGCTAACTTTTACGGCGTTCCGGGCTGGCTTGAGTATCTGCAAGCAGAAGATACCACCCCATACGAGGTAGCCGCCCCATTGGTCAATTTCTCTTTGCTTGCAAGATATTTGCATAAGTTACAGGCTTGTGGCGTAGCTGTCGGCATTGTAAGCTGGACCTCCAAGAGCGGAAGTGAGGACTTTCATAAGCAGGTGGTAGATGCAAAAATGGAGTATCTGCGGCGGCACTTGCCCAGCGTAGAGTGGGACGAAATTTATATTGTCCCCTATGGTACGCCCAAGTATGAAGTAGTCAAAAATCCCGATGGTGTGTTATTCGATGATGAAAGCCGCAATCGCATTGACTGGCGAGGGGTTGCATTTGGCGAAGATAATCTTATTGAAATTTTGAAAGCCTTGTTGAAAGCGCGGGAGGTCTAACCTCCCCGCATGGAAAGGAGTAAAACTATGAAAGCTGTAAGAGAATGGCTGAAACATTTTGAAGAAATGGCAGAGGCTGATACCGTCTATGGCTTGCAAATGAAAAATGGTCTGGAGTGCAGATTTACTGACTATAAACACATTAAAGAAGTTAGGGAAGAAAGCGAACCATGGCTTAATTATCCTGTTTGTTATATTGAATACAAAACAGGAGATATTCCCTACTGTTTAATTCAATATCAAGGGGAGTAAACCTATGATTTTTATTGCTATTATTTGCATCATTGCCACGCTATTGTATTGTGTCGCCGCCGCAATCGTAGGATGGATGACATGGCGTGATACTCGCGACTGGCATTTTCTTGCCGGTACCTGCCTTTATATTATCGCCGCAATTTTGCTTACAATCTGGCTTCTGGGGAACTGTGCCTAACAGTTCCACCCCACGGACGAGATACTCCTTTCTTTTGTCAATGGGTCGCCCTTCTTTTGGGCGGCTCATTGGCGACGCAATGAGCCGAGTTTTTAATTTCTGTGTACTAACCGTTAAATTTTTCACAAGCAAATTGCACAAATTCATGCCTTACAATTTCCTAAAATTTGTACATTTTGCCACTTGCTTTTTCCTGCTCTATCTGATATACTCTTATCAAGAGGTGAGGGTAAGACCCACCGCAAAACAAGAGAAAGGAATTGATAAAATGGCAATCGACAAACGGCGGCATTATATTTTAATGCTTGACACCGAAACTGCCAACACCATTCCCACAGAAACAGGACTTGATATGTCTAATGTTTTAGTCTATGACATAGGCTGGGCGGTGATTGACAAGTCCGGAAATGTATACGAGTGCGCCAGCTTCGTCAATCGTGACGTATTCGTATATGAGCGTGACCTTATGCAGAGCGCATACTATGCAAACAAAATCCCCATGTATATTGAGGACTTGCGGCAAAGCTATCGCACCATGGCAGACTTGCGCGAAATCCGGGCGGCTATGCTAGATACCATGGAACGGTACAATATTAAAACAGTATGCGCGCACAATGCCCGCTTTGACCTTAACGCCTGTAATGGTACACAGCGATATTGCACAAAGTCAAAGTGGCGATACTGGTTCCCCTATGGAACGGAAATCTGGGATACCCTCAAAATGAGCCAGGACGTAATTGTCCCTATGCCGACGTATCGCAAGTTCTGCGAGGAAAACGGTTACAAGACCAAAAACGGACAGTACCGCAAGACCGCAGAAATCCTGTACCAGTTTATCAGCGGAAACCACGACTTTGAGGAAGAACACACTGGACTTGCGGATGTGATGATTGAAAAAGAAATTCTTGCCTATTGTTTTCGTCAGAAGAAGCCCATGCGAAAGCTGTTGTTTGAGAATACCAAAGAATTTCCTGTTCCCACGGAGTTGCAAAAACAGATTATGAACGTGGTCAGAAATGACCCTATGCGGTGAGGGGCGAAAGCCCCGCCGCAAGAAAGGGAAGATATGAGGGATATTTTGGATTATTTGAAAAACCATTTTATCTGTTGGCTCATTCGTCATACACATATTCATTCATATACTATTGATGAAATGATATGGAAATTTTCTACGGAAGAAATCCAGTCCCGCGTAGATATGATGAAAACCGCAAGAGACGTAAGCGGCTGTTTCTTTCTTAAAGACTATTTAGAAAGGATGGGTTAAAATCATGAAGGTTAATTTGCACGTTCCCAAGATTGAGATTGTTCCGGTAGAAGTTCCGGACGAAATGCTGACAAATATCATTTTTGATAACTGTGAGGCAAACTGGGACAAACGACCGCAAACCGCAGTTACTCCGGACAGGGATGATTACACCGCTTTGGAAAACTACATTGGCGAACACTATGGCTATGCCTTTGTGGAAGATTTTGAGTATGCGGCGATTGAAACCGCAGATGGAGAGGAAATCCCTGTTCTTGAATACTAAGGAAAAGCCGTCCAAGAAAACTTGGGCGGCTCCTTGTGGGACGCAAGGAGCCGAGTTTTGTTTTTGTACCCACGATCCGTTAAATTTTTCACAAGCAATTTGCACAAAAATTTGGGCAACATTTTCCTAAAACTTGTGCAGTTTGACACTTGCATTTTCCCTGCCCGTGTGGTAAAATCTAATCAAGAAGTGAGGGAGAGAACAAAAGCCCACCGCCTCTTGTGTACCTTAAAAAAATTTCATATTTTCTTGAAAAACCTCTTGACAAATTCAAGAAAATATGTTAGTATATAGATAGTCCAGAGGACAACAAAAATCAAGTGTGCGACACTATAACCGCAGAAAGGAATTGATACTATGGCTACCAAGAATTTTAACCGCGACTTTTTCAACGCTATCCTGTCCAATGTTGACATTATGACCCTGCCCAGCGGCATGACCGCCGGTGAGATGCGGGAGTGGGCTACCCATCAGATTGACCTGCTGAACCGCAAGAACGTCAATAAGAAGCCCACCGCCACGCAGGAAGCCGCCGCCGTTTCCATGGAGAATGTGCAGGCGTTTCTGGAAGCGCATAAGGGCGAGTGTTTCACCTGCTCTGACCTTATGACCGAGGGTCTGTTCCCTGCTGACAAGCAGAGTCAGTATGCCAGCCGCATTTGCAACAACCTTGTGAATGAGGGCAACGCGGAAAAGGGTACGCTCAAGGGTAAGACCGTATTCATGGCCGTGGGTACGTTTGATACCATCGAGGGTATCAAGGCTTACAAGGTGAGCAAGTAAACCCATTGGGGGAGGGGCAACCCTCCCCACCTTTCCCAAACAATAGAAAGGGTGATTATATGACCACCAATGAGCGTATTGCATTTCTCATGAAAAAGCTGGATTGTACCGAGGAAGAAGCTAAAGACGTAATCCGGTGCGACCGCATTATAGACGCAGGCGGAGACCCATTTCCGCAGAGTAAGGAGCAGGCCGCCACAAGCAAGAAATATCGTGGTGTCGGTACGAAAAAGCCCACGGTGTACAATCTGGAAACAAGAGAAAAGAAGCAGAACGCAAACAAGCGGGAACTCATGGAAGTATTGCGGCGGGCGGTATGTGGGTATGATAATTTTGAGATTGTCAATCCCGAGCGGCAAGTCAGATTTGACTATGGCGGCAAAACCTATGAGGTAACACTGACGGAAAAGCGGGTAAAAAAGGGGTAACTTACGTTGCCCCGTCCCCCCGCTGGGAGAAGCAAGTGGAAAAAGAATTTCTCTATGTAGGGCACTACATTGATACGGACGGGAATTACATTCTCAAAATAGGTACAACTAATGACTTGCGGCGGCGCGCCACAGAGCATACAAGACACTACCGCAAGGCGAAAGAATATCGTTTACCCGCAACCGCAAATTTTGAGTATGATTTTTCCGTGCGGCTGTCTAAATACAATACCTTGCGGTATGAGGACAGAAACCGCAGGGAGTGGCAAGAAAATGGCGTGGGCGAGTTTGTGCGAAATGACCGCTTTAATTGCGGCAACTGCAAGCCCCGCACAGTGAATATCAAAATCAGAAAGGTTTATGAGGTGGAACTATGACGATTGAACATAAAATGGGTATCCCTACCGTTTATCGTGAAATTGTGGCAGGAGAATGCTTTTGGTATCAAGAAGATTTATACCTCAGAAGCGAAAGTGGAAGTGCTTTTTCTTTGACTTCCGGTAAGCTGTATGAAATCAATAATGGTGCCACCCCCGTTTTCCGGGTTGACGCAAAAATTGTTATCGAGTGAAAAAATGAGCCGCCCTCTTTTGGGCGGCTCGCTTCTGGCGAACCAAGCCGAGTTTCTAGACTAATCTTGAGGTAGGGAATTTTGCGAAAAAATCTAGAAAAACCGCTCGTATTTGACTTTTCCTAAAATTTTTGGTATAATTTTATTAGAAACTAGAGAAAGGAGAAAATTTCTCATGGAATTAGAGCTACTGCGTGCTCTTATTTTGATTGCCAACACTTTGTTTCTTGCAAAATTCCTGCGAAGACTGCCCCATGCGTGAACTTTGTGGCAAGATGCCTTGCGAGTGGTGAGCAAAGAGCCGACTCTTACGATTAGAGTCGTTTTTCCGGTCAGTAGCCTACCCTACCAGAAATTTTTACCAGCATGATCAACCTAAATGCTAATCGTAAAGTTGACGCCCTAGGTCGCATTGTTATCCCCTCTAAGTTAAGGGATAAATTTGCTATCGAACCGGGCGACAAGGTAGAGTTTTTCTCTACTTATGTAGACGGTGTGATGTATTTATGTATGGCTTGCCCGCACGCCGCGCCTCCTCGTGAGGAAACAGAAAATTAAGAAGATTTTCTTAAAATGAACAAGAGGTGGGTTGGAAATAAAAGTTAGCAATGAGACTAACAAAAGAAAGAAAATTGCTTATGTAATTTCCTCGTTTGCTTAAAGAGAGACTTTAAGAAAACTGGACGGGCCGTTTGCGTAGGCAAACCCCGAATTTTCTTCTCCAACCCACCATAGCGAAAAATTTCCTGGACATAGCGGCCTTGATATTAAACGTGCGGCGTCCTATAACGCTGCGGTAGTCGCACTGTCCTCATAACGAAAGGAGGAAACCGACCGGTCCTTTGCCGATCGGTGCCCGCACTGATAACAATGCTTATAGCTGCAGCGGTACTCTGGTTTGTTACTGTTATTATTCCAACTACAATTTGCCGTGGAATAGGACATTTATCTAGACCACCCGAGCGGCCACAATTTAATTATAATTCTTAGCGAGATGCTTATCTTGATGATGAGGATGAAGAAGAAGATGCCGAACGGGAAACAACAGATTCCCGATCAGTGCCGCAAGTTTATTATGAAGATGATGAAAATTTTATATTCCCTAGAATCAAATTTAAATAAAAAGAAGCCTAGACTAATGGATTGTTAGTCTAGGCTTTCCGCTTAAAAATTATACTTGCCTTGTTTTACACGAATCGCATTGTGTATAAGTTGCGTTTCTTTCTTAGGATAATAGCCCATCTCTTCTTCAACTATATCACGAACTTCTTGCCAATCCAATTTTTCTGTTGTTAATATAAACATACTATCTTTAAATTCTTCTAAACTAATATTGCCTTGCTGATAATCTTCTAATAATCCTAGGACTTGATCATTCTACCAAGACCCATCAAAAATACGATCTAAACATTTATGAAATTTTTCTAATTCTTCTCCCATTAAAGGCTCATCTTTATCTTGGTTCATATAAATATAGTTACTATAACCTTTAGGGCCATAACCAATACCATTTTTGCCCCAGCCCTCACGCTTAAATCTTTGAGCATATGCTACAAATGTACTTTCCTTCACTTGTTTATGAATTTCAGGGTGGGCCGCATAAATAGCTCTTGCCACATAAGTACACGTGTCAATATTAAATTGCTCACGAGCGACAGATCTACCTTTACCCCAATATTTAAGAAATTCTTTCTCAATTAAATCAAAAGCTTTATTAAATTCTGGAATAAAAATTTCATCAATTATAAGAGATTTACCATCAAAATGAAATGCGGCATATCCCGTTAATGCTCTTAATTTTTTTTCTTTTGATTTAGGATTCTTACTAAGTGAGTCTGGCTTTAACCCAAACCATGTTGATAACTCACGTATGGTTATTTTCCCAAGTTTTAATCCAATCTGCTAATTTTCTTGTTTACTTAATTCTTTCATTTTAAAAAATTACCTCTTTTCATTTAAAATATATTTATAAGATAATTGCCTTTATTTATACGCGTATTTTAAAAGGGACTTATAATTAAAGGCACTTTTCTTAATAAGAAGTTTTGTTATAAAAACTTCTTTTCAATATTATAATGAGAATTACATAATTTTGTCCAAAAATTTTAGAATAAGATTCCTGAAATATTGTTTTGCCCTGTGGGCGAAACGGGCGAACGAGCTAGCTCGTTCGCAAACAAATGAAAAGTTAAATGCGGCGCCGGTCGGTAGATGGACTTTTAAAAAAATTTATGTTATAATATAATTAAGTATAGAAAAGAAAAAGATGCACTTTGACAATTTAATTACTTTTTCTCACTTCTTTTCATTTCTTCTGAAGGAGCGAAGAGAATTGAGAAAAAGTAATTAGAAATGGGTCGTATTTGGGATTAAGAGTGGTGGTCCAGTTTATACGATCGGGGTCACTACAACTTCTCAAATCTCACAAAACATAGCATATTTAATTACATCAACCCTCCCCACCCTAATCTACTATAATTCAACTATAACTCAAAGGAGATTCTACTATGAAAAACTCAATCACTGTCTACAGCACTAAGTTAGCAGCTAAACTCTGCCAGCTTGGTTATGTAATAATTAACACAGCCCCTAACCGCAATAATCCTCGCTTTAAAGTCTACTACTTCCTCAATCAACCTGGTATTCAAGAAGCAATAGATAAGTATAAGAACGCGTGAGGTGCGGCTATGGGTGAAAATAAATTTCTTGCTCCTTCTATTGTTCTAGAAGGATCTAAACATCTCCAAGAAGCCAAAACGCGTTGGGTCTATAACCCAGATATACTCTCTTATATAATTAAAAATTCTACCAAAAATCAACTTGCGCTAATGCTCTACTACCTTGGTAATTCTGATGGCTGGATTTGTAGTGATTTAGGCACAAGAACTGGTATTACTGATAAAGGTAATCTCTCTCGTACTAGAAAAGAATTAGAAAACAAAGGCTGGATTACCTATTCTCCTACAGATAAAACCATTACTGTTCACCTTGATACCCTTTTTCAAAAAACTACTTCAGCTAAGATTGCGGAGATGGGTCTTTGAGTCGTTTGTCCTAGGTTTACTACTTATTGAAAATAAGTTTGAGCCCGAAGGGCGAAAAACGAATTTGAAATAAGTAGTAAACCGGCAGTTCTCTTGTTTCTTATTCTCTTGTTAATAATGTAGTTTTAACAACTCAAAGGTTGTTAAAATAACAATTCAATCTAAAAAGTTGTTAAAACTACAACCTATCCTCGCAAGCCTAATTCAATAAAATTGTTATTTTAACAACTCAAGTTGTTAAATTAACAACTGTCTCCAATTTTAATAAAGTTGTCAAAATAACAACTCAAGTTGTTAAAACTACAATCTTGCGACAGTCTTTCTCTTCTTAAGTTGTTAAATTAACAACTCTAGTAAGTAAGGAAATTTATTTACGGTAAGTAGGAGATTTTATTAATTCAACTAAATTGCTCGGTGTTTCACACCTTCGCTAGCAATCCCCTCTTTTGACATTTCAAATTTTTTATGTTATAATATAATTAACAAAAGTAAGAAAGGAAGTTTAAACCTTATGACTAATTCTAACCTGCGGGAAGCTATCCGCGCCGCGTTCCATGACTCCGGACTCACCCTGGAAAGCTTCGACTCTACTATGGATAACATTCTCAACGAACTCTACGAGGAGGAAAAGAAAGCTACTACTTGCGGCCTTGATTGTATGTCTCTCCCTTGGGACTCTTTCTTCGACAACATCATCTTCCCCTACATCATCGCACAGATCCCCGAATGCAAAGACCTCGCAGACCTCTCTCACGACGATGAGCTTTACACCACCCTTCGTTCCGAGACTAAAACCTTCTTTATCTCTATTAGTGAACTCCACTCCCTTCTTTCTAATCCCAACGACAAAAATCCCATCAACACACTTCTTTCTACTCTCCTGCGGTGAGCGAAGGTGCTCGCCCAAAAGTCCAATCAATATGTCCTTCTCTGAAATTCGTTCCCGCGTCCTATCTCGTGAATCCTTCAACCGCAATCCCATCTCCGATAAAGAATATGTGCGGCAAGCCAGCCTAGCGCGTTCCAATCTAGCTAATCTCTTTCCAAACGGGGTATATGAGACACCAATCTCTATGCCCCTCGCCGTAGAAACTTCCCTAGACCATTTCCACCGCACACAAGAATGTAATATTTTCTTATTGCAGCGAACCATGTCTTCTTTAGCATCTACCTATCTTACACCCGAATCCGCAGATTGGTTCCACCACTCCCTACCCCAGATTGTATCAAAAGAAACAATCTACAACAACCTAATCCCAGTCGTTGGAACCCTTCATTTCAAGGACTCCCATACCCTAACGCTAGATGGTCGCCGCAAGTTCTTTAAGTTCGCAAATCAATTCCTTACCCTTTGCGGCTCCACCTGTAACCTTTCACTTGTTGAAGAAATCCGTCTAGCACAATCCCAAGTATCATCAAATCGCATCCTCAAAGGGACTCTCCGTCTCTCTACTTGCCCAGAAGATTTTCTCTCCCTCTCAGAAGATACCTCTAACTGGACTTCATGCCTCGCAATGACTTCTCATAGAGGAGATTACCGTGCGGGATGTCTTGAAATGATGACTTCACCCTACATCATCCTCGCAACAGTAGAAAGCAATCACCGCAAATATTGGAGACAAATAATCCTTCTTACACCCTATGCGATAGTCGCTTTGCGGGGGTACCCTTATACGGCGCCGCAAGTAACCTCCCAAGTTCTTTCTCTTGTTGCGGCCGCAGCTAAGCGATCTTTAGACTGGGATTACGATCCACAACTCTGTTATTCCAAAACCTCAGTCTTTGCGGTTTCTGGCGGAACCCTTGCGCTAACTACCAATCGAATGTATAATGATACCTATCTTGGTGGTTATTACCTAATTGGTAAGCCCATTCCTTCTTCCCCCTATGAAATAAATTACTCCGGACCCGCATACTGTCTTTCATGCGGCACCCCATTGGAGCTCTCCATTCCAGACTTTGGATATGAAAGCGAGGTTCTATGCTCGTCATGCAGCCACCGCAAAATATGTTCATGTTGTGGAGAGATGAAAGACCTTGATTCTCTCTTGTTTGACAAGTCTCTTGATGATTACATCTGCTTCTATTGCGATGAACTATCCAGAGAAGAGAATCGGCATTGACTTTTCAAAAAAATTTTGATATAATATATACAGAAAGGGAGAGATGACTTCTCACCAAATAATTTGATTAAAAGGAGATTACTACAAATGGAAAAGACTGTTACTAAGCGCGAGGTTCTGGAGGGTCTGATTACTCTGGCTGAGACTGGTGAGTGCACTCTGGCTGCGGAGGACATTAAGACCTTTGCCGAGAAGGAGATCGCCTCTATGGATAAGCGCGCTGCTGCTGACAAGAAGCGTCGTGAGGCTAAGGCTGCGGAGTCCGACGAGATTACCGAGGCCGTGTATGAGGCTCTGACCGACGAGCCTATGTCTGCTGAGGAGATTCTGGATAAGCTGGGCCTGGATATGCCTAAGAGCAAGCTGATCCCCAAGCTGACCAAGCTGGTTAAGGCTGAGCGCGCGGTGAAGTCCAAGAAGCGTTACAAGAACGACGAGGGTAAGTCCTCTGAGAAGACCATGTACGCTCGTGCGTAATTAAAGATTAGGCGGGGTCTTCGGACTCCGCTTTTTCTCTAGAAAGGAGTCACTATGGACTATATTGCCTTCGTGCCTTACCTCACCGACATCCGCAAAGATCATCTCAGAGATGTCAAGGATCATGCAACCTATATCTGCGTATCCGAGGAAGAGGCCGCAACCGCAATTAACCTATTCGATCGAGATAAAACTTATATCATTATGTGTTTCCAAGAACCCGACTTTGATAGCATACGAAATCTCGACTTAGATAATTTTATTATCCAAGTTCCCGAAGGTTATTACTCAAATGAATTAGCGAACTTTCGCTTTATGTTCTTTGAAGCTGCAGCTACTTGGGAACAGGCTAATCGCTATGCACGCAAGGGAGTCACCGCAGTTCGTTTTGAAGCACCACTTACCTTCTCAACAGAAGACTTGCGGCAGTGGAAGGCTATCTTCGCAGACACACTTCTATTCGCCACCGCAGATCCAACCTCCTATTTTCTTTCCTCTTGGTTCGTGCGGCCAGAGGATGCCTACCGGTATGAGGGTATCTTTGACGCACTGTGCATAAATCCCTTCAATCTACAGTATTATGCGCACTCTTCTTTCTGCGGGCCTCTCAAGTCTCTGCTCCCTTCTCTCCGGTCTGTAGAGTCTGTTACCAACCAACTTCTTCCTATTGATTTTGCGGTGCGGCGTCTTAACTGTAAGCAAGTGTGCGAAAGCCCCTCTTATAATTGCACCTATTGCGACCGCATTAAGGACATTACTAAACAAATGGAAAGGATGAAACCTAATGGCTAAAGGTGCCGAAAGCAAATCCCTCGTAACTAAGAAAATTCTCGAAATCTTCCCAAACGCTTTTCTTTACAATAATGATAAAGAAATTCGTATTCCTCTAACAGAACAAGGGGAAACAGTAGAAATCAAAGTTGTTCTGTCTTGCGCGAAGACTCCTGTGCGGGAAGCCGCTGCCCTAGATTGGTCTGGAAGCTCTTCTACTACGCCTGCGGTAGAGCCTGTTCCTGCCCCTAGTGAGGTAGCCCCGCCGCAAATCAGTGAAGAGGACCGCCGCAAGGTTCAAGAACTAATGGCAAAACTTGGCCTATAACATTTTCAAGGGTGACTTCCTCACCCTTGTTTTTTTTATATTTTTATGTTATAATAATTATAGAAAATGAAAGAGAGAGGTAAATCTATGTTGACTATTAACAAAACCTACTGTATCAGCTCTGATGATAGAATGACTGCTGTTAATCTCTCTGTTAGTGATATTGCTGGAGAAGCAGTTGAAGTTCGACTCGACGAGATTTTAGCTAGTGAGCTCTTTACTGCACTAAAAGAGCTTGGAAATTTCATGTGATTATAAAATAAAAGAGAGGCAATTTCTATGAAATATATTTATACTATGACCACTCAGGATGGTACTCAGGTTAATCTGACTATGAATGATCTTGCTTTTGCTCATAATCTTTATCGCTTTTTCGCTACTCGTGAGTATATTCAGGACAATTATCCTAGTCTCACTGACCAGCAGCTTGACATTGTTACTGATCGCGCCCTCGCCATTGAAGATAGTTATGGTTACGACGAAGATGATGCCATTGAACAGGCTATTAAAGAGGAGGAACTCGCATGAGATTTGTAATTTACGCTTATGAAAGCACTTATAGCGGCCTACACGGTATCTATGACATTTGCGTCACTGAGATAAACTCTCTTGACGAAGTTGATAATATTGGTGAAACCATGGCATATGAGGTAATTGACACTTATTCTCACTTATTTGCGAATGATGATGTCTATGACTATGACGAAGACGATGATTGCGAAGTCACCTCTCCTGAATGGGAATATGCACGTATTCTTCCTAAGTGGGATAACATCTCTACGGAAACCCTCAACGCCGAAGCCGCAGAATTGGGTTATGAAGAGTTTGTCAATAAATATTGTAAAGTTGAAGGTATGAACGAACTTCTTGCGGCGCTCGATGTCCTGCAGCAGGTAGATGGTGTTGGTCATACGACAGTAGGCAAATACACTGTTGATACTTGTTTTGAGGGTGAGAACTACGAAACCGCAATTTGGATTAATCCCGATCACATGGCGATTCCTACGGTTTACCCTAATCGTGCAGCCGCAGAGCAGGGACATAAATTCTGGTGTCTTGCAGCCGCAATGGCACCAACACAGGTATGGGATACCGCAACCCGCACTTATCTTACTCTTTGACATTTGTTAAAATTTTTGATATAATATAAATATAGAAAGAGAGGTAAGTTTATGGAATTTTATCAACTCTGGATGGAGGGTAGCACCCATTACTACCGCAATCTCAATAACGCACTCCGCATGGGTGAACTTATCTTGCGGGAGATGTTTGCTGACGACGCAGAGCAAGAGGAAGTAATTGACTACTGGTGGGATCGTTGGGAAGCATATGAGGGTGGCCGCAAGATTATGTATGTTACCAAGGAAATGATGGAGGATTAACATGAAAACGCTTGTACTCAAATACGACTATGGTTATGATGTTTTTGCATTTGATGAAGCAAGAGAAGAAATCATGACTTATCCCAATCTCACAATCTTCCTAAATAAAATGTGCGGCCAGCACTTTGAAAACTATGAGGTACGTACACTATATGAATGTGATCTCATGGCTGAAGATAAAGAGTATGATGCTTATTATAGACTACGGGGCGTTATCCCCAACGAGACACCGCAAGCATTTGAAGATTTGCTCACTTGCTACAACAGTGACTTTGCATATGATGGAGTGGAGGTAGACTAATGCAGATTTATGCTATTTATTATGTTGACGATGGAGATCGTGATTACTTTATGCGGCGAGCTGATGCGCTGAATTGCGGTGTGGAATATATCCGTCAGATTTGCGAAGAAGAGAATTGGGACCCGCAGGAAACTGAATCTCTTGTTGACGAGTTTCTGCGCGAGGAATGGGTTGCAGACATTTGCGCTCTTAATGTAATTGAAGTAAAGGAGTAAACTATGAATACTTATTATCTTATTATCAATGTTATCGAAGAT
>ULIZ01003748.1_pt1 | contig 22354 bp, 15 predicted proteins | sample 1950601 | NCBI WGS metagenome assembly ULIZ01 (sample SAMEA4835456, study PRJEB28245) | human gut metagenome | biome: gut microbiome; material: fecal sample | place: Denmark | collected 2008 | reverse complement strand
TCCGATGGCACCTCCTGCCAACTCAGATATGGTACGTTCTTCCTTGTACGACAATGAGCCGGCTATCAGATAAGAGTAATTCAAGTAAAACGATACCTTGGGCTGTCTGCTGGCAAGCGCCTCTTCGGTAGTGCCCTTAGGTATGTAGTAGAATGAATAAATCTCTCTTCGCTGCATAGCTTGTCGCGCCTCGTCGAAGCTGGCATAGTGAGCCACTATGTTAGTTTTCTGAAAGGCGTTCAAGTTTCGTAATATGCTTCTTGTCGTTGATGTATTGTCCATATCAACCACACCTGTCGGCATATTGGTAGGAAGCCCACTATCCATTAACGTAGTGAAGAACAGATAGCAAAAAATAGGAGCGATAACCATACAGAACAGGTACATGGGTTTGGTACCTATTCGGTAGATTTCTCTTTTTGCTATCAGCAGCAGGCGTTGTTGAACGGTATATGACATAATTGCGGATTACTTTTTTTCGATGATAGCCGACATGCCCGGACGCAGATTCTCTACAGCCTGTACGGGTTTGGCTTTTACTTCAAATGTCTTCAGGTCGAACTGACCGGTGGTCTTGGTAGCTTTCCATGCGGCGTATGTACCCAAGTCTTTCATGTAGGTAACTTTAAACTCTACATCTTTTTCGAGTGCCGGAACGTATGCCTTGATAGATTGTCCTACGGTGAAGTCTTTCAGGAAATCTTCTCTTACGTTGAATGTCACCCACATATCGTCCATGCGAGCCACGTTCATGATAGGAGCGCCGGTACCTACCAATTCGCCTATTTTCGGGAATATTTCGGTAACTTCTCCGTCGGCCGCAGCTGTAAGATAAGTCTCGCTTATATACGAACTTACTTCTGCCACTGCACCTTTGGCACGCTCAACCTGTGCGGCTGCCATTGCTTTGTCTTCGCGCTGAGCACCGTTCTTAGCCATAGTGTACTGAGCTTTGGCGGCTTTCTCGGTAGAAACCATAGCGTCGTATTGAGCTTTTACCTCATCGCGCTTCTGTGCCGACATTACGCCCTGTTCGTAAAGGCGGTTGATACGATTGTATGATTTTTCCGCTATTTCTAGTCCAGCTTTAGCTTTCTGCCACATTTCGTATGCAGCCTGCAATTGCTCCTGTCGGGTTCCGCGAATCGCTTTCTCGTTCATCGCCTGAGCCGCAGATTCCGCAGCCTGAGCCTGAGTAAGTTTCGCCATTACATCCGGTGCCTCTAATATGGCAAGCGTGTCGCCCACCTTAACCTTGTCACCTTCTTCTACCAGGAGGTGAAGAATACGTCCAGGCACCTTGCTCGAAACACGATATTCTGTAGCTTCTGCCTGTCCTTGTATAATTTCCGGTCCTTCTCCTAAAGTAAAGAACCCTATAACGCTGACTATTATCACTACCGCTGTGATAGTGAAAAACGCCAGTAAAATGTTGTTGCGCTGAGATTTTTCGGCCATATCTTTTATTATTTTAAAGTACCCATTGATTTGTTTAAGTATATTTCGCTCATCTTCACGTCAATCTGAGCGTCTATTTTGCCCGATTGAGCTGATAACCATGCGGTTTGCGCTTCGAGCACATTGCTGGTAGGTATTACGCCTTCTTGGAATCCAAGGTTGGCATATCGCAGGTTCTCATCGGCTTTAGCCATGTTCTTTTCTGCCATCGCCAGTTTCTTAGTGGCTTCGTTTACCTTGTAGGTAGCCTGTGTAACTTGCAGTTCCACCTTTTCTTTCACGTCGTCAAGCTTGTATTGAGCTATGTTGGCTTCGGCTTTTGCGGCTTTTACCTTATATATTCCTTCGCCCCAGTGGAACACCGGAATCTTTACCATCATGCCAACGCCCCACATGCCACGCATTTTTCTTTCGAATCCGTTAACTAACGACGGGTTTGTAACGAGGTAAGTAGCGGTAAGTCCTACAGACGGAAGGAACTCTGAGCGTGTAACGTTTACTTTCTGACGATAAATTTTAGAAGCCAACTCCAAGCTTTTCAATTCTTCGCGGTTGCTGAGTGCTGTGTTTACATTACCTTCTATGTAGGTATCGGGCAAGGTGATGTTCTCCATGCTCTCGTCGGCCAGTGTGATCGGAGTGTCCAACGGAATACCGCAGAGTTGGCAGAGCACCATTTTAGAAAGGCTCAGTCCGTTCTCTACTTTTGTCAGAGTCATTTCGGCTTCGTTTACTTTCACCTTCACGCTTAGCTCGTCGGCTTTAGTGGCAACACCTTCGGCTACCATCTTGCTACCATCAGAATCTAATTTCTTCACCAATTCTAGGAAGCTCTCCGCCAATTTCTTCTTGTTGACCAAAGATATAACTTGCCAATAAGCTTGGTCGGTATTCAGAATAACGTCTTGCAGCTCAGTGGCGTGTTGCGATTCGGCCAACTGTTCCGCGAATTTCGTAATCTTGTTATAAGCAATGATTTTACCGCCCATGAATATTGGCTGAGTAAGCGTAACCATACCACCGAACATATTTCGGGTATCTGTACGCAGGGCGTCTACCATACCTTGTCCCACTTGGTTCAAGGCTCCAGGCAGTGTACCCATTACACTCTGAAGAGGAGTTAGCAACGGTGCCAGCGAAGGGTCGCTGCTCAAAATCTGCTGTAATTTCTGTCCCATAGGTGCAACGGCTGTTCCTATATTGCTGATAGCTGACTTTTGGTCATCACTAAGAAGCGATATCTCCTTTTCAGTACGCATATAGGTACCCATCATGTCAATCTTGGGAAGGAAGTTGGTGAATGCAGCCTTCTGCTGATAATGTGCTGCATTGACTTTCTCTTTCGACATTCGTAACTCTTTATTGTTCGAAAGAGCTAATGTGCGGCAACTGTCGAGGTTTAGCGTACGCTGTGCTTGTATACCCGATGACAGTCCGAAAAATAATAAGACTAAACTTAATGTACCTTTCATTGACAATAGAATCTTTGTTTTGTGTCTTTGGTTGCTTATGCAACGGCACAAAAGTATTAAGTCTTATTGAGATGGCAAAAAAAACATCTTAAAAGATTGCTTGTGCAACTTGTTTTTTGCCTTTTTTATGAAATTTACTGAATTTTAGTCAGTTTAGGCTTGGCCGCGATAGAATTGAAGCGAACCGTATTGTGCTTTGAGGAGCGACTTTCGGGAGTTGTTTCTCCTTCGGTTTCGGTCTTTGGGAACGCTCCGTTTGCTATGTGATACAAGGCGGCGGCAGTCAGCGGGTCGGATGCTGTTCCAAGTTCGCCTAGCGGATAACCGTAGCTTTCCGATATTTTATAATCGGCTTGCAGTCCGTTGGTGTAGTAGTCGTAGTTTCCTTCCGCATTGCTTACGTATGCCGTAGTAAGCCAGAACTCAATCAATGGATACGCTTCGTTTGTAATCTTGCTTTGTGCTACATTCTTGCCGAATGTATTTTCGCCCACCTGCAACAGCTTTTCGCCGAGGTACGGACGTAAGCAGTTTATTACCAACTCAGAAGCTGATGCTGTGTTCGATGTGGTCAGTACATACAAATGATTGAACGAGGCGTTCTGGGCGCCGTTCAGTAATGACGGGTCGAACTTATAAGTAACATCTTCTTTTATCTTATCGTTGAAAATCAGTTTTGCACAAGTCTGGTTCATGGCCGAAGCAGGAGCTAAGAATGTGTTGAGCGTTATAGCTGTTGATACAGAGCCTCCCGGGTTGTAGCGCAAGTCAAGTATGACATCATCGGGCGACTCAGCCAATCCTTGTGTCAATGCCTGTTGCAGTGATTCGGTTTCTTCCGCTTCAAAGGCGTTGTACATCAGGTAGAATACCTTCTTACCGCCTACGTTGATAGTTTTAGCTATATACACGCTCGGCTCGTCTACGTATGTAGGTGCAGGCATATCTACCATCAGCGTATCTGCCATTTGGGTAGCCTCGTTATATCTGGCTACTTTATAAGTATACGCCTGAGTAGGTTGGAAGATGAATCTGTTATAATTTGATGATGTAATGTTATATCCGTTGGCTTCGGTTATGCAGTCGCCACGCTGCAAGCCCACTTCTGCTGCCGGCGATTCCTTCTGCACATAAATAATCTGAATGAAATATTTGCCGGTGTTACCGTCTCTTACTACAACTCCTTCAAAACCGAAAGAAGGAATTTCGCTCTTTGTTCTCGATGTGAATACCGAGTCTACATGCGAGAAATACACCCCATTCTTCTGGTCCTTTCGCGACGCTACCGCATGCACAAACTCATCCGGCTTCTTGAAGAACGACTTATTCGACTCCAAGCTTTCACGATCTGGCAATTCATCATAAAACAGATAGTTCTCTTCCATCGTGTCATAAAGCCAAATCTTCGGATTTATTAGTTCGTAATATTCGTGCGAACGGTCTTCTCCGCAAGATGTCATGAACAAGGCGGCAGCCGATGCCATCATATATAATAAGGTATATTTTCTCATGAAATGCTTCATTGTCGATTATTAGAAGTTTCTATCTGTAGCGATGCGCCCTTATTTCATTTCGAATGAATTCTGGCCAATCATGTTTCCGTCGGCAAAGATATATACGGTGTATCTTCCGCCCGGCAAGAATTCTTCAACATCCCAATATACGGTTACGTTCTGCTCGTCGCCGGTATATTCAATGTATTTCTTGATAGAGTAGGTGATATTGGTATTTTCGTAAGGGAATGTAGTGTTGCCCTTCGACAAGATTTCGTTGTCGGGTTTAGCTATACGAACATAGAGCGTGCGGTTTCCGGTCTGCGCCGTGATATTCTTCACTATCGTGAACGAGATAGCTATTTTCTTCACGTCTTTTACCTTATTGGCTTTTCTACCTCTCTTGTTCAGAGGCTGAGCCACGATGTTAGTGGCGTCGAGTTGCGCTGCCAAAGAAACCTTTTCGTTAAGGTTCTTCTTTTCCTGTGAAAGGTTGTTTATTTGAGCAGTAGCAGCCGAGTATTTACTCTTAACCTCTTTGTTCTCTGCCATCAATGATTCGTTCAGGCGGTTCAGAGAGTCTATTTGTATTACGTAGCTGCGCAATACGGCACGTACTGTTTTCAGTTCTTTCTTAAGGCGCATTATTTCTGCTGCATTGGTTGTCTTAACCAAGCGCAATTCTTCAAGCAGACGTTGAGTCTTCAGTTTTTCGCTTTCCAACTTCTCACGTAGCGAGTCGTTATTGATTTGCACCTGTAGTTCATCGTACTGAGTAGCGAATGTACTGTACTCGTTTTCCATCTCTTGCTTATCGATGGCAAACAGCTCAGTCATCTCTTGATTCTTGTGGAATTGGTAGAATGCTAAAAACGATACGCCAACAATTGCGGCTATAAGTACTATAATAGCTATGATTAATTTTTTGTTCTTTTCCATGATAATTGATGTTTTGTGCAAAAGTACAATATTTTATGCAGATGCGCCTTACGCTATATTATAAAAAAACTATAAACTATCTTTGTTATATAGAGCAGAAGAATGTAACCAGGAACGGCACCGTGAAATCTACGAGGAAACCGTGGAATATAGACACTACGGCATAGTCGTTGCCTGTGTATCGGGTTATGATTGGTAGGGTAGTATCCATAGATGTTGCTCCACCAGCCGAGATGGGGGCCAAATTACCGAACCATCGTACCATGAGTGGCGCGAATAGCAATGTCATCATCTCGCGTAATATGTTAGACAGTAAGGCTATGGTACCCAGTTCAGCTCCTTTATATTCTGTAATGAATATGCTGGATAATGAGTAATATCCGAATCCTGCTCCTACAGCCATACAGTCTGTTGCGCTACGTTCCGATAACACTAAGCTTACTGCAGCGGTGCCTGCCAATGTACCTATGATTGTCATGATAGGCAGAAACGCTAGTCTGGGATTGATGGCACGAAATCGTTGGATGGTTTGCGGGTCGTTACCTATGCTGAATCCTACGCAGAACATCAGCGCATATAGCGCGTACAGACTAACGTCGTATTTAGCTATGTCGATGGGGATGATGTGCAGAACACCTACTATACACCCTACAATAAAAAATGCTATTATGATGAGACTACCTTTCATGGTTTTTTTTCTTGTTTTCTGTTCTTACTAATCATGTGCCATAATAGGCTTGCGGTGAAGCAGCTTCCTAATACGGCTGCCAGCGTGATAACCAGCGCCTCTATACCGAGTGTGCTTACTGACGATATGATTTTAGGGTTGCTTCCGGCTTCTATACCAAGGAGTAGCAGCAGTGTCCATATTAGCACGTTGATGATGGTACGGAGGGTGTTGGGGCGTTGGTGTTTGCGAAATAAATATCCCGTTCCGATACCTAAAAACATGATGCTTATGATTTCTATCATAGTGAGAGTCTTTATTTGTAATAAAGAAGGCAGACAGTGAATGCTTTAATGTTATTCTGCTGTCTGCCTTACTTTTATATTGGATTTCGGATTACATTATTTGTATTCCTGCCAGCTCTTTATCTGGATGTCTTCTTGCTTCATCTTACAGAAGGCTTCGATAAACGCTCTTGCAAGGCGGGCATTGGTCATCAACGGAATGTTGTGGTCGATGGCGCCACGGCGGATACGGTAACCGTTGGTCAACTCACGTTTAGAGTGGTTCTTAGGAATGTTGACGATTAAGTCGAACTGGTGAGCGGCAATCATCTTCATTACGTTGTTTTCTGCGTTCGGGCGTTCATCCGGCCAGAATACAGGAGTTGTAGGAATGCCGTGTGAGTTCAAGAATGCAGCTGTTCCGGCTGTAGCGTACAGGTGGTATCCGTTCTTGCTAAGCATCTGGCTAGCGTCGAGCAAGTCAACTTTAGACTTAGTAGCACCCGAAGAAAGCAATACCGACTGTTTCGGAATCTTATATCCTGTAGCGATAAGCGCGTTAAGCAATGCTTCGTCAAAGTCGTCGCCCAAGCAACCAACTTCACCTGTAGACGACATATCTACGCCCAGTACAGGGTCGGCGTTCTGCAGACGTGCGAAAGAGAACTGTGAAGCCTTAACGCCGATACGGTCGATATCGAATGCTGATTTATCTGGCATAGTGTAAGGAGCGTCGAGCATGATGCGTGTAGCTGTCTCGATGAAGTTGCGCTTCAATACCTTAGAAACGAACGGGAAGCTACGCGATGCACGCAAGTTACATTCAATTACCTTAACTTCGTTTTTACGAGCCAAGAACTGAATGTTGAATGGACCTGAGATGTTCAATTCCCGCGCGATGCGGCGGCTAATCTTCTTAATCTGACGTGCTGTAGAGAAGTAAATCTGCTGAGCCGGGAATACCAAAGTAGCGTCGCCCGAGTGAACTCCGGCATATTCTACGTGTTCAGAAATAGCGTATTCTACCACCTCACCGTTTTGGGCTACGGCGTCGAATTCTATTTCTTTAGTTTCTTGCATGAACTGTGAAACTACAACCGGGTATTCTTTAGATACCTCGCTTGCCATCTGCAAGAAGCGTGTCAGTTCTTCTTCATCGTAGCATACGTTCATGGCAGCACCACTCAATACGTACGACGGACGAACCAATACCGGGTAGCCTACCTTATCGACGAATGCTTTAACATCGTCAAGGCTAGTCAACTCCTGCCATGCCGGCTGGTCGATGCCGAGCTGGTCGAGCATTGCAGAGAACTTGTTACGGTTTTCGGCACGGTCGATAGATACCGGTGATGTACCAAGGATAGGCACTGACTGGCGATGCAGTTTCATTGCCAAGTTGTTAGGAATCTGTCCACCTACTGATACGATAACGCCGCGTGGTTGTTCAAGGTCAATGATATCGAGTACGCGTTCGAATGTCAACTCGTCAAAGTAAAGACGGTCGCATACGTCGTAGTCGGTAGATACAGTTTCAGGGTTATAGTTAATCATTATAGCCTTGTAGCCCAATTTACGTGCAGTCTGGATAGCGTTAACAGAGCACCAGTCGAACTCTACAGACGAACCGATTCTATAAGCACCCGATCCGAGTACGATTACAGATTTTTCGTTCTTATAATAGTTTACATCGTATCCTTCTACAGCATAAGTCATATACAAGTAGTTGGTAAGTTCAGGATGTTCAGAAGCTACAGTGTTGATACGCTTAACTGCCGGAAGTATATTCAGTTTCTTACGGTAGTTACGTACTGCCAAGTTCTCTTTCTCCATGTTTCCGCTCTGTGGTTTCAATACAAAACGAGCAATCTGGAAGTCAGAGAAACCTAATACCTTAGCTTCGCGCATTACGTCTGCCGGAATTTCTTCCAAACTGTTATATCCCTGAAGCTTGAACTTATAGTCTACTACGTTTTTAAGTTTACCTATAAACCAAGGGTCAATCTTAGTAAGTTCGTAAATGCGGTCTATGGTATAACCTTCTTCTAGAGCCTGTGCTATGGCGAAGATACGGAGGTCGGTAGGATTAGCAAGTTCGTCGTCAAGATTTTCAAAGCGAGTGTGGTCATTACCAACGAATCCGTGCATTCCCTGTCCAATCATGCGCAGACCCTTCTGGATGATTTCTTCGAATGTACGTCCGATAGACATGATTTCGCCTACAGACTTCATGCTTGAACCGATGCGGCGTGATACGCCAGCGAACTTGGTCAAGTCCCAGCGAGGTATTTTACAGATAAGATAATCCAGCTGCGGAGCTACGTAAGCCGAGTTAGGAGTACCCATTTCGCCTATTTCGTCGAGGTTGTATCCCAAACCGATTTTAGCTGCCACGAAAGCCAAAGGATAACCTGTAGCCTTAGAAGCCAAAGCAGAAGAACGGCTAAGACGAGCGTTAACCTCGATGATACGGTAGTCGTTAGTTTCAGCGTTGAACGCGTACTGAATGTTACATTCGCCAACGATACCCAAGTGGCGGATACAAGTCTTGGCGATGTCCTGAAGCATAGTAACCTGCTCTTCTGTGAGCGAGCAAGTAGGAGCAACAACGATAGACTCACCAGTGTGTATACCCAGCGGGTCGAAGTTTTCCATGCTTGCTACAGTGAAGCAGTGGTCTTTAGCGTCGCGGATAACCTCGAATTCAATTTCTTTCCAGCCTTTCAGTGATTCCTCTACCAATATCTGCTGAGAGAATGTGAATGCGCTTTCTGCCAATTCGATGAACTTTTCTTCGTTGGGGCAGATACCGCTACCCAATCCGCCTAAGGCGTATGCCGAACGGATCATAACCGGATAGCCGATTTCGCGTGCAGCCTTCAGAGCGTCTTCCATGATTTCTACAGCCTGGCTTACTGGGGTCTTCAAATTTATTTCATCCAGCTTCTTCACGAACAAGTCGCGGTCTTCTGTATACATGATAGCGTCTACAGATGTACCCAATACTTCTACACCGTATTCTTTCAATACGCCCGATGTGTAAAGTTCAGTACCGCAGTTCAGTGCAGTCTGTCCACCGAAAGCCAGCAAGATACCGTCTGGACGTTCTTTCTTGATGATTTCGGTTACGAAATAGGTTGTTACCGGCAAGAAGTAAACTTTGTCTGCTATACCTTCCGATGTCTGTATAGTAGCGATGTTCGGATTGACAAGTACTGAGCTGATGCCTTCTTCGCGCAGTGCTTTCAACGCTTGCGAACCAGAGTAGTCGAATTCTCCGGCTTGTCCGATTTTTAACGCACCCGATCCTAGAACCAGGACTTTATTTAATTTCTTCTTCATGTGGTATGAGGGATTTTATTGGTTGTTACAATTTGTAAAGCTTGTAGTCAGTATAAAAATTGTATTCTACATTTCAATCTGCAAAAGTAGTTATTCTTTTTCAGCAAACAATGTGGTGATACTTATTTATTATGGTGAATTTTATAATTATGTATTTAAAAAAACATTGCGACAGAAAAATAATCTCTCGTATCAAAATAAAAATCTGATGCGAGAGATTTTTATTTTGCCGTAACAGATTTAAATTCTCTTGTAACAGAATCTAAACTTGGTTTTCTTAACATTGATTAATGGTGTTATAACAAATATTCAGAGATTGTACTCGTTTGTGCGTACACCTGCATCTTTCTTTAGACGTACTTTTGCACATAACCAATAAGAGAACAGGAAATCAAAAACAAAACCTTAACAACAAAAAAAACAGTATGAAAAACAAAATTAATTCTACACAGTATGGTAATGAACCCTTCTCACCTAAATGGCCCGGAGTACCGTATGCCGAAGATGAGTTGCTACCCCCGTTTCAGTGTCGCACCATGAAAAAGGCTACTCTGGCTAGTCTTTATTTCCCCGATGATAGTGTAGAGACAGCCAAGCAACACCTGCGGCGCTGGATGGCGTATTGCAAACCGTTGACCGAAGAGTTGCGCAGTATGGGATATAACCCATCGCTACACTCGTTCATGAAACGTGAAGTGGAAGTAATAGTAAAACATCTTGGAGAACCATAAGGCAGAAGGCACTTCGCTAATACCGCAATAGCGAAGTGCCTTTGGTTTATTCGTCTTTTTTCATTAACATATTTTGCAGACGGTGTTGTTTCAGCTAATGGCTTTGTCTTATTTTCGCTGCATCAAAACTCTATTACAGTTTTGATGCCTCTTGTTTGGTAACAGGAATACAATTTCCTAAGCTATTATGAAATAAAATCCTTTGTTTGTCTTGGATTCTCGGTCTAAAAGAACTATATTTGCAAATTAAAAGAAATTTTCTCTGCATGAAACAAGCTGATTATATTAAACAAATGGCCAAATTAGCCTTGGCGAACGATAATGCTCGTTTGCTGGATTTGTCATATCAGTTTGTGGAATACTTACAAGAAAACAACAGGGGTAAATTCGCAACAGAAATGCTCTCTATTATTAAAAATTCTGAGAGAGAGAGCTCTTTGGGTAAACTCAGAGAGTACAGGTTGAACAAAGATTTTTTTGAATGCAAGGCTGAGGAGTACATTTTACAAACTGTGATGTCTTCTTTTACAATGAAGGATTTGGTTTGTACTCAAGATGTTCGCGAAGAGTTTGAATATTTTATTAAGGAAAGAAAACAAGCTGACACTCTTGCACAAATGGATATTCCAGTATCCAATAAAATATTGCTACATGGTCCATCTGGGTGTGGGAAGACTCTTAGTGCCTATGTTTTATCTGGCGAATTGAATCGTCCTTTGATTATAGTCAATTTGGGTACAATCATTTCATCTAAACTAGGAGAAACTAGTAAAAATCTCACCCAAATATTTAAGAGTGCTGATAAAGAAAAAGCTATTGTTCTGCTTGATGAATTTGATAGTTTAGGGAAAATAAGAGATTATGATCAAGACCATGGCGAAATGAAAAGGGTTGTAAATACAATATTGCAACTGTTTGATTTTGTAAGCCAAGACACCATAATCATAGCAGCAACCAATCAATTACAAATGATTGATGAAGCACTTATTAGAAGGTTCGATTTGTCTATTAAGATAGATTTGCCTAACTCAGAGCAGATACATGATCTTATTAAATATACAATAAAAGACAGGTTTGTCTTTGACAATGAACAAAACAAAGAAAGAATTATAAATAGCGAATGCAAAAGTCTATCTTACTACGTCATCAAACGCACTTTGCTTAATGCAATAAAACGAAATATACTAGATGGATATAATGATAATGTCATTCGAACAGATATTTGGAGAAAACTTTTAAACGACAAAAGGATTGGTTAGTACCAATCCTTTTGTCGTTTAAGTTAAACTTCTGCTTCAAGAGCAGCTTGAGCAATCGCTTCTGCATGATTAATCTGCTCCAAACTATCATACAAGCTGTTTCCATTCAACTCTGCAGAATGATTTTGTTCAATCGTCAGCACGAATGAGAAAGGGTTATTTGTTTCCTCCAAACCTTCTCGGCCTGTACATCGAAAAATAATAGATATCTGATTTTGAATCTTTACTATTTCGTTACGACTGATATTCAAACTCATCTTTTGGACATTTGAGAACATTTTGCTTGATGCTGGGTAAAAATCATCAGACCATGAGCATACAGTAGATTTTATAGCCATTCTGTCTTTATCATTAGAGGCTCTTCTTGTTGCATACTCCTCAGCATTCTTTTTAGGATCATCATGATTCATACTATTTCCAAAATTGAAAGCAATATGAAGAGGACAATAAGACAATACATCAGTTCTCTTTGGATTAAATTTATAGCAGAGTGTAGCAGTCAAAGTCAACACCGCATCTCTTTTTGGGTATTGAACCAAATAATCAGGAATATTCAGATTGACAACCTTATGACTGTCAAAGGCTATCGTATCTTCAATCACAAACGTACAACGATTGTTGTCTGAATCTATGCACTTGGATATATTGGGCACACCATGACCGGATATATACTTGGATAATCGTTCTTCACTATATTTCTTTGATAATTGGGCTTTCTCTTTACTGTCAACATTTGGATATGAATTATTATCCAAGGTCTTCAGCTCATTAATAGTTCCTTCAAGATAATGTTTATTTATCGGCTCTGCACTATTAATGATTAAGGCCTTCACAGATTGCATATTAAGATTAGGATATTTACGAATGATCTTTGCTGCTATATTAGCCGCTAGTGGAGTTGCGTAACTTGTTCCTGAATTCTGTTCAATTCTCAAACCTGAGCCATCTATCCTCGGTGCTAAAACTAACATTCGTGATTCAACGTCTAATTGGTCACCGCCGGGCATAACTATATCCGGTTTGAAAAGATTTTTATTTTTTTGGTTATTCTTGAAACGAGTACCGTTAATCAATGAATTATAGTCCACGTAGTATTTACGCGAATAATAAGCCGGAAATTCACGTCCCAAGCTCAGTCCATGAGCATGGCTAGGATTAAAGCTTTCAGCAATAGCTCCAACAGATATATTATTCATACTTTCACTTGGCTCACATAAATTCATAAACTCATCATAATGACATTCTGTTTCTTCTAATGTAACAAATGGATTATAGTAATGATTGGGGTATTTCAGAAATCTTTTTACCTTATCACTTGTGTTAGAATCAGCAGCCACAATCTGCATGTTCTCAATATCATTCACACTTAGATTACCGACAGAAATAAAAATCAGCAAGTCGTGTTTGTATGCTAATTCATCAAGTATATATGCATAGGTAGAAATATCCTGATTGTAAGACTTTCCACGAACAGACATAGAAAGATTAAAGATACGAATACCATAGTTTGTGTGAGCTCTAATAATAGCATCTTTAATGTTGGCAATGTTCACAAGTCCTGTTTCACCGCTTTGCACTTTAATGGAGAATATTTTTGCATCAGCATCAACTACGTTTGCATCAATGTTACGATAAAAATTGTTTCCGAATGCAGCTAATGTTGCAACCGTTGTACCGTGACTTGAATCAGAACGTAGATCAATTTCATAAGGGTGCGGAGTATTATTATCCACTAAATCAATTCCATCCTGCTCCAGTATGGGTTCTAATACAGCAAGCCTTTGCACTCCTGTATCAATTACACCAATCGTCGGCGCTCCTTCAAGCAAATTCAAAGTTGCATCTGTTACTCGTTTTAGCTCACCAAAAGCATTGGGACGTACACGAACAGTGAATAAAGATTGGATTCTTTGTATTACATCAAAGTTGTCCAATAAAGTTTTCAAATCATCCTTTGGTATAAAATCTAGCTGATATATTCCTGATTCTATCATTTTATAAGCAATCTGGTTTCTACTTAGATACTCTTCCAAAGCTTTTACCATATTGCGATGTTTCGACACTATCTTTGGTGAACTTTCTACCAGTTCGAGAAGTACATCATGGGCTTCACAATCCGCAAAGTCAAAAGGCTTCATTGACTCACTACCCCAATAGTGAAAACCTGCCATCATGGTTAATGGCTTATATTTTGTGCTAGATTGTTTTCTTCCGCAACAAAAGATTTAACTTGAGCCATAAAAACTTCCTTGAATCGCTCTTCATCAGATATAGCGAACAAAACGGTCTGATTCATATTGGAATAATTAAGATCTGATAGACCATAGACCCGGCAATACCATTCTACCAATGGCCTATCTGCAATCTTTAAAAAATCTATCGAAAGCACATCAAAATGTTCAACTGAAATATTTGTAGCTCTTGAGTTATGGCGACTTTCTAAAGCTTGATAAAATTCTATACGGAAACGATGAAAACTCTCCCTCTGCTGACAATAGTTCTTTTCATCTTCTGAAAATTCTTCATCATCATCTCTACCTCTTGTTCGATTAAATATACGACTGATGCCAAATTCATTCTTTAAAAACAGATGACTTTTACTCATAAAACCGGGCTATTAATTATAATAAACTAGTCTAAATTACAAATTTATGAATAACATTTGATATACAATCAATGAATTTTCCTTTTTCTTTTCACTGCAAAGAATCTTCACCTGCAGGGTTGCCAAAGAAATTCAAAGTCCACTAATTAGGTTAAGATGGCTTAATTAGGGGACTTTTTCAGTGGTCTCTCTGGGCTGTTGAGTTTGCGGACTTTCAGCTCGCATTAGTTGACTTACGATACCCCCCCCCTTTGGTTTATTCGTCTTTTTTCATTAACATATTACGTTACGAGTTTAAATGGAAAAATTAAACAATGAGAGAAGACAAATCAAGGTTATTAAGAGCTTCCAGAGAAATCTGCCATGCGGCGTATAAACCGTGCCGTATATAATATAGGGATATCCGTCTCTTGCATATTAAAAACATTAAAAACCATAAAAAACATAAAAACAGGATATACAATGAACAGATATAATGAAAGCCCCATATTTCCGGCGGCCGCTGCCATAAAGCCGGCACAGGTGCTCCCCTCACGCGTCTCCCTTTCCGCCGCCCTGTGGTGGAACATCTCCCTGAAGGAGGACGGGGGACACAGCCGTACGGCTGCCAACTACCTCAGCAGCCTGGGGGCCGTCAGGGCCTATCTGGGCGGGGAGTTCGACCGCTTCCCCCTCTCGGGGGTGACCCCCGCATGGGTGGAGGGGTACGCCTCGTGGCTACGGTCGCGTCATGCCTCCTCTGCCGCCACGGCCGAGTTCTATTTCCGCAACTTCCGCGTCATGTGCCGCCGTTACTGGCGCCTGGCCTGCGCGTCCCTTCCCGGGGGGCGCGACCCCTTTGCCGGCATTGCCTTCCATGTGCGGCCAGCCTCGAAGCGGGCTCTTCCCCGGGAATCCCTGGCCCGCCTGCTGGACCCTGGGCTGCGTGCCCGGCTTACGGAGCGTGAGGGTGAGTCGCTGGATGTCCTTCACTTCATCCTCTTCACCCGCGGCATGGCTTTCCAGGACGTCTGGAACCTGCGGCATGACATGGTCGGCGATGACGGGCATATCCGTTACCGGCGCAGCAAGACGGGCGCTCCGATAGACGTGCTGGTCACCGCCGAGGCCGCCGCCCTTATGGAGCGCCACCGCCGCTGCGGCTCCCCCTGGGTGTTCCCCTTCCTCCACGACTTCCGGCGCGTGGAGCGTGCCGCCCCCGGGGACAGGAACAGGGAACCCTCCGAGGAATCCTCTCTCAAGCGCGTGAACCGGCACGCCCTCAGCATCGGGCGTCTTGCGGGCCTTCCCATACCCCTGACGACCTACGTGATGCGCCACACCTGGGCCACACTGATGCAGGAGGCCGGCTATTCGGTGGAGCTGATCGGGCAGTGCCTGGGTCACACCTCTGAGGAGACCACGCGCATCTACCTCTCCGGCATCTCGCGTGGGAGTGTTGACAGGGCTGTGGACGACATGCTTGACCGCCTGGTACGCCCTTACGCGCAAGGCGGTCCGAAGGGGAAGAGAGCCTCCGATAGTCAGGTAAAAAGAAGACACAGGAAAAAGGATACCCCGGCAGGCGGGACGGAACGTCCGGCAAGGAAAGGACGCGTGCTCCCGGAAGAAGGCGCGACGGAGCCAAGAAACGCCCAATGTGCTGTGAATAAGGATTCGGGCGGAGGGCAAGAGGGGTGTGCCCGAGAAAAAAAATGTCTCTTTCTTGCCAAGAAAGGGACATTGCTTCCGCACAGGTTTCCGCATAAGCTTTTCGGTGACAAAAGTAATAGTTATCAACCAAATATGCAAATAATTCACAAAATATGTTTCATTTACAATTGTATCATTTCCCGTCTTTCCCGTTCGGTGGATACATGAAAACTCTTTTTCAGTCCGTTGAATAGCGATTCAATCTTCTGAATGACAGCCTCATACGCCTTTGTTCTCCTTTTTGTCCCTTTCTTGGCAAGAAAGAGACATCCTGTCCTCCACCTCTTTTTCGGGTGTTTTTAAGTAAAAGGATTACAAGCTCTGCCCCTGTTAGGCGCACTATTTTGAGATCTATTATTTAATATGTAATACATTGCAATTATGAGGCACTACCTGTTTTTTCGCAGACTTCCCGGTCTGCTTGTTCTCCTCCTTCTTTTCTTTGGGGGAGTCCTTCGTGCGCAGTCCCTTTCCGGAGGACGGCACACTCCCGCGTTATCCTTAAAGAGTAACCTTGCCTATGACGCCACGGGCGGTTTCAACCTGGGAGCCGAGTTCAAGGTGGCCCCCCGGCTTACCGTTGACCTCCCCCTTGTTTGGAACCCGCTGGAGTTCGGTGAGAACAGAAAATGGAAGCATTTCCTTGTGCAGCCGGAGCTCCGCTACTGGACATGCGAGCCTTTCAACGGGCATTTCCTGGGTATCCACGCGCACTACGCCTTCTACAATGTGGGCGGCGTCGGCAGCCGGTGGATGAAGGACTACCGCTTCGAGGGGTGGCTTGCGGGAATCGGCGTGAGCTACGGCTACCAGTGGCTGCTCTCCTCCCGGTGGAGCATCGAGGCGAGCGTGGGCGTGGGCTACGCGTACATGGACTATGACCGCTACCTGTGCCGGAAGTGCGGGACGTTTCAGGCGCATGACAGGATGAACTACTTCGGCCCCACGAAGGCTGCCGTATCCCTGATATACATCATCAAATAGCCGGCCGCCGTCTGCAAGCCCCGACTTGTGTACCGTTCCCCATTATACATTATAATATTAACAATAAAATCCCGAATATCATGATGAAAATAAAGAAACTGTTCCTTTATGTTCTTCCGGCACTGCTGTTGCCGGATTGTCTTGCGGCGCAGGATGTGCCGAAGGGTTCCCTGAACATTTTTACCGAGAACGTCAGGCTGCACACCGACGGTGAGAAGCGCCTGAGCATCGAATTTGATATCAATCCCGGCGGTATCCTTATCTCCGCCAACGAGCAGCTTGTAATGAACCCTCTGATCACCGACCACCAGGGGAACTCCCTCGCGCTTCCTTCGGTCTTTGTCAACGGCCGGCGGCGGAACAGGGTGGAGCGGCGCATGAAACAGATCAGCCGCCATACCTCCGATCCGGAGATGGTCTATAAGGTTGTCCGAGCCGGTCGCAAGGGCGGTGTGGACAAAATCCGGTACCGCGCCGCGGTGGCCTACGAGCCCTGGATGGACAACGCCGGGCTTTACCTGCAGAGCGAGTTCTGCGGGTGCGGCGGCAATGGCCAGGAGTTCACCGAGCGGCTGGTCGCCGCAAGTATGGGTGACACCGCGCCGGACCTTGCCGGCATGGACGGGAGAGATGACGGTACCACCGGGCCGGTTCCGGGTGCCACCGCCGTTGCTTCCTGCACCCTTACGGCCGGTGGCTGCGCCCTGACGCCCTATGTCACTTTCTTTGAGCCCGCGCGTGAGAACGTGAAGCGCCGTTCGGAGGAGGGCAGCGCGTATATCACCTACCTTCCGGGCTCGGCCCTTCTGCAGCCCTCGCTGGCGGACAACCACGGCGAGCTGGAAAAGATAGCGGAAAGCCTCTCGCTGGCTGGCAGCGACGCGCAGGGCAACCTTGCCATAACGGGGGTGAGCATCACCTCGTGGGCATCGCCCGAGGGGGCATGGGACACGAACATGAAACTCTCGCAGAAACGTGCCGACGCGCTGAAACGCTATATAGAGGACGGATTCAGCCTTCCCGAGGGGTGCAGGTTCACTTCCGAGGGCAAGGGCGAGGACTGGGAGAAGCTGGCGGAGCTCGTGCAGGCTGACCCGCATGTGGAGAGCAAGGCCGAGGTGCTGCGCATCATGACGCAGACGGGCATCTTCGACGGACGCGAGAAACAGCTGATGGGCCTTGCGGGGGGACGTCCCTACCGCTACCTGATGCAGCGCTACTTCCCGCTGCTGCGCCGTTCGGACTACCGCATCGAATACACCGTCCCGGTGTTCGGACTCGAATACGGAAAGGAGATCCTCGAGCACCGTCCGGGCATGCTGAGCCAGTACGAGCTTTACCGGATCGCTTTCAGCTACCCCATGGGCAGCCCTACGTTCTGCAAGGTGTTCCATACGGCACGCATACTCTTCCCCACCGACCGCACCTCGCAGTTCAACCTGGGCGCGACGTGCCTGCTCGAGGGCAAGGCGGGCGAGGCCGTGGCGCTGCTGCAGGGATTCGAAAACGATCCCCTGGCCTGGAACAACCTGGGCGTGCTGTACATGATGCAGGGTAGATACAAGGACGCGCACGCCTATCTAAACCGCGCGGTGGGAAGCGGAAACAGGGAGGCAGTGAAGAACCTGAAGATACTCAAGGGACTGTGGAACCCGAAGGAGAAATAACCGGGCGGTTGTCCGTCAGCCGGCCATTGGATATTTGACAATGCGGAATTCATTATTGGCACCGGATTCCACAGACAGACAAGATATAGTTTTCATCAAAAAACGGAGCTTTCAAATTCCGGCTTTTTGTTCATAACTTTTTTATCATCAACAAATTATTAGTTTTTTTATTTATTTTTTTAAAATTTTATTTTTTTTATGGAAAGAAAACTTTTTTCAAAAGTAATCATGACAATGACTGCTGCGGCTGTAATGGGCCTGGCGAGCTGTTCGAACGAAAACGTCCCTATGGGCGGCGACCTCACCCCGCATGGGGAACCTACAAGCATGAAGCTGGTGCTTGACCTTTCTGGAGGGGCTTATTCACGTGCAATCCAGGATGACAATGCGTTAGATGTGGAAAAAAAGATAGACAATCTGAATGTGTACATCTACGATGCAAACGGCATTTTTGAAAAGGAACATATACTTAACTTAGCGAATGACTTCGAAGAGGGAGCGAACAACGTGTGGACTACTAACAAAGTATTGGAGGCAACAACGGGTAAGAAAACCATCTACGTGGGTGCGAACATGACTGACGCCATGAAACAGATCATGAAAGCGAATTCTGCACAAGCACTGGCGAAGAAAGGTGTCGGTGCCACACTTACTGAAATCACTGGCAATAACGGCTTTGTAATGTTCAGCACGGTGGCTGCCGGCAACACACTCAAGGCAACAGCGAAAGACCAGCCTGCTAATATTCCGGCAGATAACCAGGTGACAGTTACACTGCAACGCCTTGCAGCGAAGATTGCGGTAGGTATGTCTGCCCAAATGGATGCCCCGGGTGTAAAACAAGGTGCTGCCGGAGAGATCACCGGCCTTGGCTTTTTGGTGGATAACATCAACAAGATGTACTACCTGACTTATGGCGGTGTTGACGGTAACACTCCTGCGGCAACCGATGCCAACATGTTGGTCGCAGACTATGATAAGAATAATTTTGAGTTTGCTACCTGGAACGCCAATCCTCAATTCAAAACCATCACTCCGGGTACTGCTGAGAAAGCAAATTGGAACACTGCGTATGCCGCTGAAAACCTGACTACAGACAAAGTCATAGAAGGTGTAACCCGTATTGTGGTAAAAGGACAGTTCACTCCGAAGTCTGGTATAAAGGTAGATGGTGTTGCTCCTAACTATACCTTTGCCAATACAGACGGCCATATCACAGCAGGTACTGATTACTACATGTTCAACCTGCCTGAAGCCGGCGGATATGCTTTCTTCAATAAAACCGACGGTGATGATGATGCTAAAGTTAAGGCATGGCTGAAACACATAGGTATTGCAGATGGCCAGCTGGATGCCGTTGCCGCTACCAAGGTACTGTACCCAAAGGGTATGAACTACTGGTGGATTACTGTGGATGACAACCGCGGTGACATCAAACGTAACAATTTCTACCGCGCTGACATTAAATCTATCTGGGCTCCGGGACGTAATAACGGTGAGTTCGGAAACGATGATAAAGGTGATGTAGTGGATGAAAAGACAAATATCACTGTGCAAATAACCGTTGAGCCTTGGAACATGAAGGACTTCAACGCTGAGCTCAGACCTTAAGGTTTATTCTTTTAAAGTTTATCGGGTGGGGAGAATTCCCCACCCGTATACCGATGATAAAAAAACAGAAAACGGAAAACGGGAAATCAGATTAAGAACCGGTAACAAATATACCATAGATGAAAAATATTAGGAGATACATACACATTGCGGGCGTGTTGCTGATATGTTGCGCCATGCTCTCTTCCTGCATAGCGGAAGACCTTTCCGGATGCGGAAGCCGTATGCGCCTGCGGATATCGTTCATGTTCGAGGCGGAAACGGAGACACGTGCGGCAGAAACGGAAAAACACCATGTGACACTGTACGCCTTTGACCAGCAGGGCTACTGCCAGTTAGTGCACGAGTTCGACGTCATGGGTCTTGGGGGCGAAACCACCATAGATGTCCCGCTCGAGCCGGGTACGTACGACTTCGTGGCATGGCTAAACAAAGACGAGACTTATTTTAGCCTGCCCGCATTCGAGCAGTTCCCACAGGTGAAGCCGAAAAAAGACGCGGCAGTCCTCTATCTGGACATACCTGACAACAGCATTGTGGACTATGAGTTGCCCACACTTCTGCATGGCTCCGTAAAGGAGCTGCAGATAACTTCGGGACAGAAGATATTCATCCCCCTGATACAGAATACCAACCGGATTACATTTACGGCGGAAGGGCTGGACCGCACAGCGGACACTTACGAGTTCGAGGTGCGCGACCACAACGGCGCATATACTTTCGAGAACGGGTTTGACGCCTGCGCACCGTTCCGCTACCTGGCCCAGACAACTTTTGCGGACACACAGAACAAGCTATCCGCCGGGATGAGCCTTCTGAGACTCGCCTCAGGACGTACCCCTGTCTTTGCCTTCCGCAACAGTACGACAGGAAAGACACTCTATCCCTCTTCGGAGGAGCAGGAGACGAACCTTGTCAAAATGATTGAGAACGCCTACCGGAACAACGGGAAAACGGTGGACTTCGACAAGCGCCACGAATTCAACATCAAATTGAAATTCGACGCCGGTTTCAACGCAATAGTCACGATAGACGGCTGGAATGTGGTGGATGACGACAGCGGGCTGAGACCTTAAGCTCCGTACGGGAGAACCCTGGACGGAACACCCACAAAGGCAGGAAGCCTGAGACAACATACCGTCCCCGTAACCGCACATAAGAGGGAAAACGGGAACGGCCTTCAGAGAACAGTTAACAATAAAACATATAAATTAAATTATGAATCACAGAATTTTTAAACTATTGCGGCTTCTGGGCGCCCCGCTCCTGGCGGCCGCAGTGATATTCGGTTCCTGTACGGCGGAATTGGATAGCAACAAGTTTTCGCCGAGTGGTGGAAACGGGAAAGGCGAGCAGGAAGTACTGCTCAAACTGCATGTCCCCGGAACGACGAAACCCGGGGAGAAAGGCGGAACGCGGGCTATTAATAAAAACGTGGAAGAGGAGATCGACGACCTCTATGTGCTGGCCTTCAAGGCAGAGGCGGATGAAGCCACAGACACCTATGAGTATTGGGTTCCTGCAAAGAAGGGTGTAGACAATGCAACCTGGACAGCCGCGCTGAAGGTGAGGGATTACAACCAGCGCTTCATAGTGATAGCCAATGCACTTGGCGCGAACCCGAATCTGGCTAACGTGATACAGAGCCTGAAGCCCGGAACGCTCAAACCCGCCATCAAGCAGCAGCTTACGGTGACACTGAATGATACCGAGAAAACGTCTGGTTTCAATGCCAAGGCGGAGAACGACCATAGCGCCTTTACCATGTGCGGACAAACGGCACCGACTACAATCGTAGCGGGCGGTAATATCAACCTGCAGGTTAGCCTTTACCGCATCATGGCGCGCATACAGCTCTATTTCGGTGACAAGAACGGCGCCGGCGTGGCTAATTTTACCCCGACGACGGTAAGGCTTTACAACTTCAACGACAAGGCGCAGGTTATTCCGGCCGAACTGGGCGGTAAAGTCACCAAGACGACAATCCCCGCTGGCGTCGCGCTGCAAAAGGGAGAAGCGAGATATAACGTTGTAGGCAACAAACTGGAATACTCCATCTACATGTTTGAAACCGCACAGCCTGCGAACGCTGCTCCCAACGGATATGAAAAACGCCCCTGCCTGGTGGTGGGCGGCAAATACAACGGCGG
>ULIZ01037094.1_pt1 | contig 22555 bp, 14 predicted proteins | sample 1950601 | NCBI WGS metagenome assembly ULIZ01 (sample SAMEA4835456, study PRJEB28245) | human gut metagenome | biome: gut microbiome; material: fecal sample | place: Denmark | collected 2008 | reverse complement strand
TTGGCGGTCGGCTTCTGCCTCTTCCTTTCCGGCTTGCAGCTCAGAAAGTTTGCCTTCTACCTCGGTTAGAACCTTTTGCGTTTCTTCTGCCTGCTGTTTAAGCGATTGATTCTCTTCGCTCTTTGCGGTAATATCGTTCTGTAATTGTTGGTATGTGGTCTGCAATTCCTGCAATTGCTTCTGGGCGTTCGCTTCGGCTTCTGCTTTATCCGCTTGCAATTGCTTATATTCGTTTTGTAATTCCTTTAATTGAGTTTCGATGTTTGTTTCTGTTTCCGCTTTATCCGCTTGCAATTGCTGGAAAGCGTTTTGCAGGTCATCCAGTTTAGCGTTAGCATTTGCTTCGGCTTCGGCTTTCTCTTTCTGTAGTTGTGAATAAGAATTTTGTGATTCCGAATAAGAGTTCTGTAATTCCGAGAACTTGCTTTCAGCTTCCGTTAAAGCCTTCTGCGCTTCTTCGGCCTGTTGCTTCTGTAATTGATTAGCTTTGACCAGTTCTGCATTTAGTGCAGCCAGTTGGTTGGAAAGTTTTTCAACTTCGGCTTCCAACTCTTTTATGCGGTTTTCTGCATCTTCTTTTTCTTTATGCAAAGCCTCGTTCTGCAGTTTCAGGTTGGCCAGCTGCTCATTGCTTTGCTGCAAACTATCGCATTCGGCCTCTTTAGCCTTCTGTAAGTCAGTCACGCCGCTCTGTAGGCGAGTTATCTCTTCCTGTAGGTTAGATATGTTCTTTTGCAATTCGGTTACAGCCGCTTGCGACTGCGTAAGCTCTTCTTGCGTCTTAGTTAATTCCTCTTGCGTTTTAGTCAGCTCCTCTTGCGCTTCGCTGAGTTGCGTACGCTTGTATGCCGCCTCTTTATTAGCGTCTTTTACGTCGAATGATAACTGCTGCGTTTTTATATTAAGAGAATTATTATCCTCTTGCAACTGCTCGATATCTACACCTGTAAGTTTCTTTATAAGATGAAATGTAAGTTTGCCCATATATCTAATACTTGTCCTAACGGAAGGATGTGATTATAATAGTTTTTGTTAAATGGAAAATATATGCAAACATACATAATTAATATTAAAAAGCCAATCTTCGTTTGGACGAATTAATTAGGCGTGATGAATAATTATCGACGAAAAACACAGCTATACAAACTTTGCACTATCTTTGTGCAACGTAAAAATAGCTTCGTGCTGTATTTTTTAATAGATATGATGGAAGATAATTATAGTAAATTTATAAGGGGAAACCGAGGAAACAGTTTAATAAACCAACGCTTGATACTGAAGATACTGGGCGTATTGCTCTTTATAGAGGGGTTAGTGTTTTTAGTGTGCGCAGGTGTGGGACTGCTGTATAGAGAGAAAGACTACATCTACTTTATCTATTCACTTCTCGCCACATCGGGGGTAGGCGCATTGTTCTTGTTCTTAGGCAAGGGATCCGAAAACAAACTGACCCGTCGCGACAGTTACTGCATCGTAACTTTTACATGGTTACTGTTTTCGTGTTTTGGTGCTATGCCGTTCTGGCTCAGCGGAGAAGTGGATAATATAACCGATGCCTTTTTCGAGACCATGTCGGGTTTCACTACAACCGGAGCTTCTGTGCTTAATAACATAGGGTCGCTTTCGCACGGTATGCTGTTCTGGCGAAGCCTTACACAGTGGATAGGTGGTATGGGAATAGTGTTCTTTACGATAGCCGTACTGCCGATATTCGGCATAGGAAACCAAACCCTCTTCTCTGCGGAAGCCACTGGTGTGATGCACGATAAGATTCATCCTAAGATAAGCGTAATGGCCAAGCAGTTATGGAGTGTATATCTTATACTTACAGTTACAGAGACGGTTCTTCTTTTGCTGGGAGGCATGAATCTGTTTGATGCCGTGTGTCATTCGTTCTCTACCACTAGCACCGGAGGCTATTCTACCAAGCAGGTCAGCGTGGCTTATTGGAACTCGCCGTTTATAGAGTATGTTATAGCCGTATTCATGGTGCTGTCGGGCGTTAGTTACTCTCTCTACTTTATGTGCCTGAAAGGACGTTTCAAGAACTTGCTTAAGGACGACGAAATTAAGTGGTTCTTCACTTCGGTAGGAGTTATTACGCTGCTAATTACCGTGTCGCTGGTTTATCATAACCATTACGGAGTGGAAGAGGCATTTCGTAAGGCTTTCTTCCAAGTGGCATCGGTACATACATCTACCGGATTCGCTACCGACGACTATAATCTGTGGGCTCCATATACATGGCTCTTCATCATTTACGCCATGCTGATGGGCGGATGTACTGGCTCTACCGTAGGAGGTATAAAAGGAATCCGTTTTGTAATTGTTATGCGTAATATCAAGAATGAGTTCAGCCGCCTTATCCATCCGCGTGCTGTACTGCCCGTCAAGGCCAATGGTCAGGCTCTTTCGTCGGCATTGATATCTACTGTTTCTACCTTTATTCTGCTTTACTTTACCTGCCTTTTCATAGGATGGTTTGTGCTGATGGTGATGGGAATAGACATGGTAGAAGCCTTCGGACTTTCAGTGTCTGGTTTGGGTAATGTAGGTCCTGCACTCGGAGCCTTCGGACCCGAATATTCATGGGACGCTTTGCCCGACGCCGCCAAATGGTTTCTGTCATTTCTTATGCTTATAGGACGTCTTGAAATTTTCGGTGTTTTGGTAATGCTTGCACCAAGTTTTTGGCATAAAAGGTAGCTATTTAATTGATTTGTGATTAGATTTTGTCTATTTTACTCTGTTTTTTTTCTAATCATTTGTTAGTTATTGGTCTGAAATATTATTTTTGCATTGATTTTATATAAAAATATGTGGGCTTGAGCAGGCTCTAGTAAAAATGGGATAGGAGTTTGCCAAAATGAGAGAATTGAAATGGATAAAAACACTATGGTTCCTGGAAATTTGAAGATGCCTTTAGACAAAATCAAAGCTGTTCTTGACGCTGCCGCTGTAGGGGTTTATCGGATAATCTTAACTTCAGGATGTAAGCCTCGGATGGAAGCATCTGCTAAAATGCTTGAACTTCTGGGGCTTGAAAGAAATTGTAATCTATCTGAAGAAGAAGTCTATGAATATTGGTTTTCAAGGGTTTGTTCGGATTCGATAGATTTGGTGAATCGTACGGTAGATCAGATTACTGCCGGAGTTCAGCGCGAAGTGGTTTATCAGTGGGATAATCCAAAACTTGGTATAAGGTATGTAAGATGCGGCGGTGTATGCGAAATCCTTGATGACGGTACACGTATAATAGAGGGTTATCATTCTGATATAACCGAAGAGATGGACCAACGCTTGCGGGATGAGATTGTGCTGAAAGCGTTTGCCAGCATATTCTATTGCCTGTTCTATATAGATTTAGATAAAGATACGTATGTGGCGTACTTCAATCGGTTTGAAGAAGCGGCAAGGGTTATTCCCAAAACCGGATGCTTCAGCAAAGCGCTTTCTATTTTGCCCGAAAGACTTTGTCCGACTTCTGAAAAAGAGAGAATGCGTCGGTTTGCCGATCTGTCTACACTGAAACGTAGACTGAAAGATCAGAATTACATAAGCATAAAATATAGAGGAATAGAGGTGTCATGGTTGCGTTTGGCGTTTGTGGTAAGCGGCCGCCATGCCGATGGTACCCCGCACTATCTGGTAACAACGGTGACAGATATCAGCGAAGAGGTGGAGAAAGACGCGCAAAATCTGAAGCATATGAAGGAGAGTATCGAGGCCAATCGCTCTAAGACGATGATGCTTCAGAATATGACGCACGAGATACGAACTCCGCTGAATGCCATGTTCGGATTCTCGCAGCTGCTCAGTATGCCCGAAGAGACTGTTTCAAACGATGAGAAGAGGGAGTATTTCAACTACATCTATAATAGTTTCAATATGTTGTCTATGCTTATAGACGACGTGCTTGACATGGCAAATGCTGAACATGGTAACTATAAGATTCAGAAAAGCGAGTTCAAGGTGAACGAAATGTGCCGAAGTGCCGTACAGATGGTGGAAATGCGACTCATGGCAGGGGTGAAGATGTATTTTACCTCTGAGGTGGACGATAATTATACCGTGGTGTCTGACTGCAGGCGCATACAGCAAGTGCTTATTAACTTCCTGACTAATTCATGTAAACATACCCGTAAGGGAGAGATACATCTGCATCTGTCTACTACCGAGAATCCGGGACGACTTACGTTCTCGGTTACGGATACTGGTACCGGTGTGTCAAAAGATGTAGCTAAAGATGTATTCGAACGCTATAAGAAGGCCGATGATAACACTCAAGGTTCGGGCCTTGGACTTAATATTTGCAAGACCATTGCCGATAAACTTGGTGCAGAGATAAAATTAGACGAAACCTACACCGGAGGAGCGCGTTTCGTGTTTGTCCTTCCGATTGGATAAGATTACATCATATTTAAAACTAAGATAAAGTATGACGAGAGACATCTATTGGGTGGTAGCATTAGCCTTCGGCTTTATACTGCTGCTGATATTGTGTAGAGAGAAAAACAGAATCAAGGATGACTTTGGTGGGGTAACTCGTGCTTTTTTCTTCTTGGGCATTGCTGCTTTCATCTTTTGCGTGATGGATATGCTATGGGAGCTTTGCTGCAGTCATGTGATAAATAATGGCACGGCGCTGTTTGTGTGCTCTACTGTCTTTTTCATAGTGCCTGTTTTCACTGTGATGTCCTGGCTATACTTTGTACTTAAGTATGTAAAGTGTAAGAAGCAGTGTCTAACGGTATTTTTAGGACTATATGGAGCGATAGCTGTGGCGCAGATTGCGTTGGTTATATATAACATCTTTGATCACGTAATATTTAGTGTAGTAAACGGTGAATACGTAATAGGGACGTTTCGTCCTATAACGTTTATCTTTCATTTCGGTGCGTATGTCATTATGGCATTATGTATGCTGGTGGCGATATTCCACAACGGTTTCAGATATAAGGAGTTCAAAGGAAAGTTCGGGGCTGTGCTCATAGCGTCTGCTGTCCCTTTGTTCTTTGGTTTACTTCAGTACAAGTATCCCGAAGCGCCTTTCAACAGTATGGGTATGTCGCTGTCATACCTCACCATATATATATATGCGGTGTCGGTAGACCGTGAAAGACTTACTCAAGGCAAGAATGTTTTCTTGCAGAACATGAGCCATGAGATACGTACCACGCTAAACTCGGTATACGGTTTTGCACAATTGCTTTCTCTGCCCGACGGTACATGGACCGGCGAGGAGCGTAAGGCATATGCCAAGCATATTAACGACAGCTATAACATGCTAGACATGCTGCTAAACGACCTTATGGTTTCTACACGATACAACACCCATAATTACAGCATCGAAATAAAGCCGATGAATGTAAGGGTAGTATGCGAAGACGCTATTCAAGCCTTGGAAGTATGCCGACCGGCAAGTGTGGAGCTGAAAATGGTGTCTACATTGCCCGAAGACTTTATCATAGAAAGCGACGGACGACGGATACGTCAGGTGTTGCAGAATATGCTTACCAACGCCTGCCAGTTTGTAAGCAAAGGTGTGATAGAACTGAATGTAAGCTTGCAAGACGATGATTTGGTGTTTATGGTAACTGACAATGTGCCGAGAATAAACAACAAACTGAATTACAAAACTCCGGCAGAACTGCATAACAACCGTATGGAGGGAATAGGATTGCGATTGCAGATATGCGAGGTTATGGCACGCAAGCTTGGCGGTAGCATGTATAAAGACGTAGATTACACAAAAGGTACAAGATATATATTTTCAATAAAAACAAGATAATTTATATAACAACTATGACGAACGTTTCTATTAAAAGTATGATTAAGACGAGAGGATTATTATTTTTTATGACCGCAATGGCGTTTACGGCATGTACTTCGGACTTTTCAGATTCTGACGCTACAGCAGCGAATGACAAGATGAGTACAGAGGTATATGTGGCGGGTAAGCTGTTGGACGGCAGTGGTTCACGCTCTAGAGCGTATGAAAGCGAAGCTCTGTCGCGTGCGGCACAAGTCGTAAACTATGCTGACGCTTATTTCTTTATCAGAATAGACAGCCGTATTCCGGAATTGGTGGGCAACTATAATCCTAATGACTACTTGCCATGGAATAACGGTTCTGTGTTTAAACCGGAAAATAAGGGTAAGGTGAACTTGGACTATCCTTATTGGAATATTTCTTCTACTTATGGTGTAGGTAAGTATCTCTACGATACAAGCGGTAAGTCTGTAGAAACAATTATCGATGATGTGCCTACATTCGCGTCATTGATGAGCGTAAATAAGAAAGGTTCGGCTCTCGACGCTAACATCGATACAGAGAATCTCAAGATTATATGGTATGTAGCTAAATATACCTTTGGCATTTGGCACGTAGACGGTGTGTTGACATTCAAGAGCACAGACGATATTACCGAAGTTCCGGGCGTTAGCAAAGATCCGAGTTTCGAGAACAAGGCAGAAGAGCCAACTCCGCTTCCTTCGCTCGGCGGTAAGGGTAATATCGAAGTCGATATTCATCAGCAGCAACATGGCGACTGGCAGGAAATTAAAACCTCAGTTCATGTTCGCGACCTCGTGGAGAAGGTAACAGTTGAGATTCCTCTGGAATATGATAACATTGCCGAAGCCGACGATTTCGCTATCCGTACTTATGACCTTGAGCTGGAATCAAAGGTGTTTATCAACAAGACTGAGTACACACTTGACAGTACAAATCCTGTTAAGGTAACCATCGAACATAAGGCTGACAAGGCAGTGTTTACCATAGTGTGCACAGACGAAAAATACCTTAAGGCTCTGCGCAAGGAGTATGGCGACGGTGTGACTATCGAAATTCATACTTATCCTAAAAACATCTCTAAAGATGTAGTTTGGACCAAGCTTCAAAGCTCTGAAGTCAAGGTTTCACCTTCTACATACGAAAACTTGATTTTCAAGGGAGCCACTAGCGCGTTTTTTTCTAAATAACCTTTTGAAAAGTATTTAGTTGTGGTAGAATATCCCAACGGACAAGGAGTTGATTTCTACGGGTTCGAAGTGATAGGTTTTTATTTTAAACGCTTCTTACTCTACTATTCTGACTATGCACTGAATATCCGTCTTCTATACGGACTGATATTCTGGTGCATAGTCACTATGATTATATTGTTCTTCCTGTTCATCAGGTCGATAAGGCGTACCCGCAAGCGGAAGCGCGAGTATGACAAGGCTCATAAAGAACTCTACAATGGTTTCTATCAGATATTGATTATGGCAGAGAGACCCAGCGTGGAGGAGGTGGAGGCTGCATGTGGCATGACGCTCGATGATATGCAGAAGCGTTACCGAAGCGCTACGTTATCTCGACTTATCTCTGAGATATGTATGGACCTTAGTCGAGAGCTGGACACTATTCCTAATGCCGATGTGCTCTGTTCGCTTACGGGCGTGAAGACTCTTTATGAGAAGAACCTGGTTACTAAGCACAATGTGTTCCTTACTCTGCAGAATCTTGCCAACATGCACATACCGGTCAGCGAGGGACTTCTGGCTATATATACCAACTGTTTCGACGCTAACATGCGCCGCATGGCCCGTATTTGCTATATCATATCGTCGAATGCCGCTCCGTATCAATATCTCATGGAAGACTTCAATGATAAGTTGGGCTTGTGGCAAATCATGATGTTGCACCGCCAGTTTGGTTGGGTAAGAGCCAACGAACGGCAGATGCCTCAGTTCTCTGTGATGGCGCACGAGGTGAAAGATGAAGATTCGGTGGCATTCCTTATCAGGGAAATAGCGTACTGGGGTAGCGAGGAAGAAAAATCGGGATTGCACCAATGGTTCCTGTCGCCCAATTATAAATATCGTGTAGCCGCATTCGATGCGGTGTCAATGTTGCGCGACAAGAGACAAGAGCAAGCTGCCATCGATTCTTACGACGCTCAGCCGGAATTCATTCGCCAAGAGGTGCTGAAAGTTATTCATTCCATCAACTCTGGTTTGCATACCGACTTCTTTGTGCGGGCTTACCGTACTTCTACGCTGAAACAGACGCGCGAGGTTGCCTTGGCTTGTCTTTATAATTACGGTCACGATGGACGCCGCACTTTCGAAATGGTGAGAGATGAAGTCATCAATAACCCTGCCGACCGTATGCTGATGGATCAAATTGACTCAATAGGGGTCCTTAATCAAATGAGAATGCTTTAACATTATGTGGGAGTTTATATTATATTTCTTTGGATACGTAATCTTCGGCTATTCGTTGCTGTTGCTGGCGTCGTACATCATGCTGCTGATATTCGCTTATCAGTATAGTAAGGGCTGCAAGCGATGGTCGGACGACTATATTCGGCACATGGTGCAGAGTTCTCCTTATGTGCCGGGCATCTCTATCGTGGCTCCGGCATATAATGAAGAGAAGACCATTATCGATAACGTGCAGTCACTGCTTAGGATGGACTATCCCAACTTTGAGGTTTGCATCGTGAACGACGGTAGTAAGGATAAGACTCTTGAGTTGCTTATCGATACCTTCGATATGGTGGAGGTGCCGTTTGAATATGTTTCGAAAGTGAACTGTGCGCCTTTCAAGCGTTTGTTCCGTTCGGCCAATCCTAAATATTCCAGACTGATAGTAGTAGATAAGGTGAACGGTGGTACCAAGGCCGATGCCGTAAATGCCGGACTGAACGTAATCACTAATCCCTTCTTCATTAATACCGACGTAGACTGTATCTTGGCTAAGGACGCCATGTATCAGTGCGTATTCCCGGTTATTACAGACGAAACCATCATAGCCGTGTCGGGAACCATGTCAATGAGTAACGGTTCTACCATCGACAATGGCGAGCTGGTAGATATTCGCCCGTCGAACCGCCCCATACCGCTCTTTCAGGACTTGGAGTATAAACGCTCGTTCCTTGTAGGTAAGATGGGATGGAGTAAGATTAACGCCATGAACAACGTTTCGGGTGGATACGGACTGTTCTCTACCGAAGTCGTTATCGGCGCCGGCGGATACAGTAGCTCTTCATTCGCCGAGGATATGGATATGATAACCCGTATGATTGCGTATTGCTGCGATTTCAACCGTGTATATAGGGTAGTGCAGATTCCGCATAACTGCTGCTGGACAGAAGGTCCGTCTAACCTGCGAATGCTTTATCGTCAGCGTACCCGTTGGGGCCGTGGATTGATACAGATGATGTGGGAGCATCGCCGTCTTTTGTTCAACCGTAAGTATAAGCGATTAGGGCTCATAACCATGGTTTATACATTCCTCTTCGAGTTTATGGCGCCCATCATAGAGAGCGTAGGTTTATTGTTGATGATTTACCTGGCGTTTACCGGAGGTGTAAACTGGGATACTTTCTTCGTGACATTCTTCGCTATCTACATATTCAGTTTCATGCTTTCGGCATTCGTGGTGTTCTACGACTTTATCTTAGGGTCATCGTATACCAAGCTGAGAAGTTATCTGAAACTACTGTTGGCGGCGGCTTTGGAACCGATAATTTATCACCCCATCATCGTATTTTGCTCTATAGTAGGATACTTTAAGTACGTAACTCGTCAGAAGGCCGTATGGAAGGCTATGGAACGTACGGGTATGAAACGTTCTACTACGGCAGCGACGGCAAGCCCGTCGGGAGCAGGAGCGACAACTAAATAGTATAGCATGATGAAAAAGGTTAAGATACACAGATTATATACTGCGTTGCTGCTGGCCGCGTTGATAGCACCGCCTATGGTGGCGCAAGAGCGACAGAACAGCCGACGCAATGATAACTATACGCCTACCAAGAAAGGCACACCGGGTTATTACGACCAGAAGGTGCGTCAGATGTTTAAGCAAGGCGACTGGGAGGGCGGAAAGACTCTGCTCGACGAGGGGCTTGCCAAGTATCAAACCGTATCGGGACTGAATGAACTGATGGGTTCTTATTGGCTGCACCATAAAGACTATGACAAGGCTCGCTATTTCCTTATCCGCTCACTGCGCGATGACAACAAGAACCCGCAGTCATTGCAGATGCTGATGAAGATAGAAGAGGAGACCAAGCATTACAGTTCGGCCATAGTTTATTGCAACGAATTGCTTGAACAGGCTCCTTATGAATACACTTTGTGGCGTAAGAAGATAGAACTATTCCGCTTGCAGGGCAACGAGGTGGAAGCGGCGCGTATGCTGAAGCGACTGGGTGAGATTTACCCCGACCGCATGGAGGTGAAGAAAGAAATAGCGTGGGACTATGAAGAGAAATATCGCAAGTACCGAAAGGACGGCGACATTGCCGGACAGGAGGAGATGCTGAGAAACTTGGTTAAACTATCGCCTAAGGATGCCGAGTTCCAGATGGCGCTGTGTAATCTGCTGCTCAACTCCGGTCGTACGGGCGAGGCTATCGATGTGGCAGGATATGCCGCAACCATCGTTTCGCAACCTTATCCTTTTGTTGAGAAGAAGGCTTCTATACTTGGCGATCTTTCTCGCTATGACGAGGCATTGTCTTATCTGCGCAGCGTGCAGAAAGGAATGCCGGCATTGGCATCCCATCGTATGCAGTTGGCACGCTTGATAAGCAACCTTGAGAAGGAGTCGGCTAACGTGGCTTTACGAAACGATGCTTATACCGCTTACGCCAAACTTTATGAAAGAGAACATTCAGAAGAAGCGTTGACTTATCTTCTCAATACATCCATGTCGCGCGGCTACCTTGACGATGCTTTGGTATATATCCGTGAGGCGCGTCGTAGGCATGGCGATACGCAGAATCTGCTTTACCGCGAGTATACCGTGCTTCGCCGTCTGGGATATACCAATGCGGCGATAAATATGCTAGAGACTATCCATACTAAATGGCCCGACGATGTTGATGTCAATAATGAGCTGTGCGGCATCCGTATGGACGATGTGCGCCGAATGATGGACTTCGGTCAGTACGATGAAGCCATACCCATGCTTGAAAGAGTGAGAGAATATAAGGTAGACGATGATACCCATGCAGCCATAGAAAGAAGACTGTTTACCTGTTACGTAAAGGCCGGACAACGTGCCAAGGCTTTGCATCAGTTGGAAAGAATAAGCAACGACCCGCTGGTACAAGCAGGATTGCTCGAAGAGGTGGAGTTGCCTTTCATTAAGGAACTCATGGCGCAGGGACGTATGCATCAGGCGGAGGCCGAGATTCAGAAGGTGCTTGAGTTGGGAGAGCCTTCGGCTGATATACTTCGTATGGCCATCACTACCGCTATGGTTCTGAAGAAGAATAACCAGGCTCGCGTATTGGTGGATATCGGTCGGGAACGATTCCCGGAAGACCCTTACTTCATTCTGAAGGATGCGCAGTTGAAGGCAGGAAAAGGCGATTTCGAGACTGCTCTGAATTTGCTTAAGCCTATGCTCGATACATACAGCGGTGATAATGCTGTGATAGACGCATATGCCGATTGTAGCGAGGCGCTTGCCATGAAGCATCTCAAAGAAAAGAATTTCGATGAGGCCATGCGCCTTGTCGATGATGGTTTGGTGTATAGTCCCAATAACCAGATGCTTATTCTTGCTAAGTCTATGATTTACGAGGCGCAGAAAGACTGGGATAACGCCATAGAGACATACAGAGAATACCATCCTGCTATGGGTGAGTTGCGTGAGTACAAGTTGCGTATGGAGGCATTGCGCCGACATCTCATGAAAAATCAGTTGCTGATAGATTACCAGAGAGCGAGGCCTTCGGATTATGATGGTATAACTTCGGCGGGGACTATCACTTATACCCGATACGCTAAGATTAATGTCTATAGTTTGGGCATGACTTATGCCGGACGCGATGGACTTATACATAATGCCGCCAATACTGACTCTATCGGTGGAACAGGTTTTCAGGTTACTGGCGAGTGGCAGCATGAATGGAATAGCCGGTTCACTACCAATCTTACAGTGGGAGGGGCCAACAAGTTCTTCCCGAGAGTGAAGGTGGGATTGGCAGGAAGTTACAGTCTGCGTAATGACTGGACCGCAAAAGGCGATGTGTCATACCGATTGATTGGCCCTGGCGATAAAGCTAACACTTCGCTTATAGGATTAGGTGTAGGGGCTACTAAAGAAATTGATCATTTCAGCTTCGGAGCCGATGCGCACGCGTTCGCCATGATGGGAAAAGAAACCGATTATTTCGGCGGAAAGTTCTTCGTCAGTGGGGGACTGGTGGCCAAGTGCTATCCGTTCGACGGAAGTCGCACGCATCTGTTCTTGTCGGGAAGCGTAGGTACCGCGCCCGATTTATCCGTGATAGACAACACCATGCCTACAAAGTTCAATCAGCTTAATACCATGCTCAACTTTGGCGGTATGTATGTAGTAAACTCCGTGTTAGATTTCGGCTTGTCCGGACTGTGGTATACCATGACACTCGATTCAAGTTCGGCAGCCAAGGCAAGTTATAGTAAGAACTACTTATATTTTAACGCAAATGTTACGATACATTTCTAAAAGCATCACCGTATTGCTTACGGCATTGGTGGTAGGAGGCTGTTCGGGTACGGCACAGACCGTAAAAGAGAACTCTAAAGCCGAATACCACGGACTATATACGCCTTCTAACACCGCCAGCGTGCAGAAGGCACTTAACACCAATCACCCCGATTACGACTGGGGATTGTGGGGGCATAACTTGGGAAAGATTATCCAAGACGATGCCACAGACGATATGTATGCTATGGTAGACGGAAAGCGAAACAAGAAACAGTTGTGCTTTTCGAGCGATGATTTGTATAAAGCCGTCCGCAGCTACATTATCGACCAGTATGGATATGGCACCGACGAGTATAGCGAGCGCATCAGCATAATGCCTATGGATAATAAGATGGCATGCACCTGCGCTAAGTGTAAGGCCAAGGGTAATACCGATACCAACGCTACTCCGGCGGTATCCTATTTCGTGTCGCGTTTGGCAAATGAGTTCCCTAAGCATAACTTCTACACCTCGGCTTATCATACTACCAAGGCTGTGCCAGCCAAGCCGTTGCCGCAGAACGTTGGGGTATTCATTTCGAGCGTATCTATGCAGATGCGTATCGACTTCTCTAACGCCAAAGGTTACACCGAGTTCGTATCTATGGTGAAAGAGTGGAAGAAGAAGTGCGATAGAATACTTGTTTGGGATTACGAGCGCAATTTCGACGATTATCTTTCTCCCTTCCCGTGTCTGCTGGCCATGCAGTCGCGCTTGCAGTTATATAAGAAATTAGGTGTAAGCGGAGTTTTCATAAATGGCAGCGGCGATGATTATTCGGCTTTCGATGATATGCAGACCCATGTGTTGGCTTTGCTTATGAACAATCCTGATACCGATGTGCGCACTGCCGTAAGTCAATACTTCGAAGAGTACTATCCGTACACCGCCGATGTATTGACCAACTATTATTGGGGATTGGAATCTCGCCTTAAGGCTACAAACCATGCCTTGCCGCTGTACGGCACCATGCAGGATATGTGCGAATCTTATCTCGATGCCAAAGAGTTCGTTCGTTTCCGCAGTGAACTTGACGCAGCGAGCAAGCAGAGCACCGGCGATGAGAGAAAGCGTCTTAACGCACTGCTTACGGGATTCGCCTACACCCAGCTTGAGATGTACCGCACAGGCATTTTGCCTAAAGACGTAGAAATGGCCATCGAGATGAAAGAGATTCTCAAAGGCCACAGCGAACTTAATAACATGAAGAACCGCGATGAGGTAGGTCATACCATAGATGATTATTTGAAATTATGGAAATGAAAATAAAATCTGTAGAAAGAGCTTTCCTTGGCGTTGTGGTGGTCATGGCACTAATGCTGTCGGCTTCGTCTTGTCATAAGAAACTCGGGCCTACCGCCATCCGCATAGAAGACTCCATACGTCATTATCCCGCCACCATCCTTGGCGATGATTTGGAGATGGTGTATGTGGTTCGTAACATAGGCAATGATGTACTTGTCATTACCGATGTGCAGCCATCGTGTCCTACTTTAGAGGTAGATTCTAAGAATGTTTCAATGATACCACCTGGCAGCGAGGCGCACCTTAGGTTCATCTTTCATTCTGATAAGAACATCGGTTGGGCTCGTCATTGCGTACGTCTGTTCGGCAATATCGCCCCTGAGGGCATGGCCATGATTATATTCGATACGCACGTGGTAAGACCCTCCATCGATTTGTCGGATTATGAAGAGTATTATCAGGAGAAGCTGAAGAACAGCGGGGAGAATATACTCGACGAGAACAAGGGTGCCAAAGAGTATTACACCGACAGTATAACTGATAGCAGAGACATTATAAACGATAGCCATCGCTACATAGACCATATGGGCGAATAACTTGCGGAGAGAAATATCAAACAGCATATATAAAAATAAGAAGGAAAAACAACACATATTATATTATGAAACAAATAGCAGGAATTGATACAAACAGACTAAAGCTTCTTCTGGTAGACGATATCCCTTTGAATTTGATTCTGCTGGATAAGATGCTTAAACCATACGAGTTTCAGATAGTTAAGACCAACAACGGTCGCGAGGCTTTAGAGCAGATACAGGCTGTTCAAGACACGCCCGAGGCTTTCGATTTGGCCATTGTAGACATAATGATGCCAGAGATAGACGGCTATCAGGTTCTGGAGTACGTGCGTAGAGGATGCCCCGACGGACAGTTCAACATAACTCCGAAGACTAAGGAAGAGTTTCCTGTCATCATTCTTTCTGGCATGAACTTTAGCGACGATGTGGCTAAGGGCATGTCACTTGGCGCCAACCAATTCCTCACCAAGCCGGTAGTAATGGAACGCCTTTATGCGGCGGTAGATGAAGAACTTGAAAAGAAAATTCGGGCGGTAGGCGCAAGCTTCGCAAAATAAGCATGGCGCAAACTGCACAAGCAGCAAAATAAAACCGTATTTTTGCCCACGCAATATAAAAATAGAAGAAAATGCAGAAAAAAGACATTCCTGTACTGCTCCTGACCGGTTATCTGGGCAGTGGAAAGACTACTTTGGTAAACCATATTCTCGCTAACGAGAAAGGAATAAAGTTCGCGGTTATAGTAAACGATATAGGCGAGGTTAACATTGATGCCGACCTCATTCAGAAGGGTGGCGTTGTAGGCAAGAAAGATGATAGCCTTGTGGCGTTGCAGAACGGATGTATCTGCTGCACACTGAAGATGGACCTCATAGAACAGATATTCGACCTTATGAAGATGCAGCGTTTCGATTACATCGTTATCGAGGCGAGCGGCATCTGCGAACCGGAGCCGATAGCTCAGACCATTTGTTCTATTCCGCAGATGGGTGGCGCTTATGTTAAGTACGGAGTATGCCGTCTTGATAGCATAGTAACCGTGGTCGATGCGCTTCGCCTTCAGAGCGAATTCGCTTGTGGCGATGAACTTACACGTAAGCACATTGATGAGGAGGATATAGAGAATCTTATTATTCAGCAGATAGAATTCTGTAATATCATATTGCTGAATAAGGCTTCAGAGGTTAAGCCCGAAGAGTTGGCTCGTATCAAGCAGATACTTCATACATTGCAGCCAGCCGCCGAGATTATAGAGTGCGATTATGCCGATGTGGATATTGATAAGCTGATAAATACTCACTTGTTTAACTTCGAGAGAGTGGCTACTTCTGCCGGATGGATTCGCGAGATAGAGCGTCAGGCTACCGAAGAAGAGGAACACGAGGCTAAGGCGGATCATCATCACCACCATGATCATGAAGGTGAGCATCACCATCACGATGACGATGATGACGACGATGATCACGATCATGAAGAGCATCCTCATGAAGAGGAACACGGACATCATCACCACCATCATCATCACGACCATGAGGGCGGCGAAGTGGAAGAGTACGGCATAGGTACGTTTGTTTATTACCGTCGCCCGGCGTTCGATTTGAATAAGTTCGATCATTTTGTTGCTACCAAGTGGAGCAAGAACATTATCCGTGCCAAGGGTGTATGTTATTTCAGCAATAACCGTGATATGTCGATGTTGTTCGAACAGGCTGGTGTACAGAAGAAGATTACTCCCGCAGGATTGTGGTACGCCACCGCTCCCGAGGAGGATTTGATTCAGTTGATGCAGCAAGAGCCGGGACTTATGCGCGACTGGGACGAGAAGTATGGCGACCGTATGCAGAAAATAGTATTCATTGGTCAGCACCTCGATAAAGAACAAATCACTCGCGACTTAGACGAGTGTTTGGAGTAACGGGCGAAGGTGTATCATAAGTAATATATAGCGGACTGAAATTCCATCGATTATTCGTTGGTTTTTCAGTCCGCTATTTTTTTCTGTGTTGCGAAACATATTTTACACCCTTTCAGTGAGAATAAATGTTAAAAACACGCGCCTTTCTCTAATATGAATCAATTTGAACTTAATGTATTCATAAAAAAGCCTTTCTTTTGTATGAAAAATACAAAAAGATGAAAAAACACTATTACTATTTAATTACTTGCCTTACCGCACTGCTTTTGGCGGCGTGCCAAAATGAAACACCTGTAGAAAGGACACACAGAGCGGAGTGTAAACTTACATTGGCGGGAGAGATAGACCAACTCTACCTAAGCCGAGTTAATGATAATGGTTTTGCCGACGGCGACGTGATGGGAGTGTACGTGGTAGACTACGTAAGCCAGCAGCCAGGCAAATTGCAGGCATCAGGCAATAGGGGTACTAATGTTAAACATACTTTCGATGAACCCAACTTTAAATGGAATTCTTCTTACGATATATATTTTCGCGACGATAAGACTCCGGTAGACATCTACGGATATTATCCATACTCCGCAAAAAATCCCGAAGACCCCGAAAATTATGCTTTCCAAGTACAGTACGACCAGCAGATTGCCGCTCACGATGGTCTACTGAGCGGTTATGAGCAGAGCGATTTCTTATGGGGAAAGGTAGCGAAGGTCTATGCTACAGAGCACGTTATCCGCTTGCCTCTAAAGCATCGCCTTGGCAATGTATGTGTAAAGCTGAAAGAAGGCAAAGGCTTTTCGCAAGGCGAATGGGCGGAACTTAAGAAGACGGTGATGGTGCTTAATACTACCACCGACGCATTGATAAACCTTTCTACCGGCGAGTGTACACCGCAAGGCGAAGCTAAAGAGGCAGGCATCTTGCCCCACGAGCACGAAGGCGAGTACCGTGCCATTGTAGTGCCGCAAACGGTGGGTAGCGGCAAGACTCTTTTTTCTATTACTGTAGGAAGCGTGGCTTATAAGTTCTCTAAAGATGTAGCTACGGTTTACGAGGCAGGCAAAATGACCAACTTTACCATAGAAGTAAATAAGAAAACCGTTACAGGCGACTATGAGTTCCGTCTTACTGGCGAGAACATTACTCCATGGGAGGCAGACATTGCTTCGCACGAAGGAAACATGAAAGAGTATGTGGTGATAAATGTACCAGAAGGTGGTAGTCTGATGGGGTGCATTGCAGCGGCGGGCAAAGACTATACACGCATAAAGAACTTAAAAATTACAGGGCAAATAAGTTATGATGACATTTGTTTTTTGCGGCATGATATGAAGGAACTCTCTTCGTTGAATTTAAGAGAAGTAAGGTCTATTAATTGGGAAACTATAATTTCTGGATTTGATGCAACATATGCTAATCGTCTCTATGATATAGTATTGCCGGATAATTTGACAGCTATAGGCGATAATGCTTTCTATGGACAATCTATTAGAGGCTCTCTAATTATTCCGGAAGGAGTAACAAGGATAGGGGAGTATGCATTTTGGGGGTGTGATAATTTGACAGGGGTGTTATCATTGCCTTCTACATTAAGTAGTATTGGTCGTTCTGCATTTAATGGCTGTAAATTTACTTGTGAATTATTATTGCCTCAGAATTTAAACAGTATAGGTGAATCTGCCTTTTTGGGTTGCTATGGTATTTATGGAAATCTTATCTTACCAGAAGGATTATCAGAAATAGAAGAATCTGTATTTTCAGCATGTTATAATCTCTCAGGTGATTTGAATATTCCTAAGAATGTAAAAAAGATAGAGTATGGTGCTTTTTCTATCTGCTCCGGATTGAATGGAAGATTAACACTACCAGATGGGTTGGAAAGTATAGGTAACAATGCTTTCAGGTCCTGCCGATTTAGAGGCCCATTGATCTTACCGTCCACATTGAAAAGTATAGGCAGTGGGGCTTTCCAAAGTAATATGTTCTCCGGAGAATTAAAATTACCTTCTTCATTGCAGGAATTAGGCTCTGTTGCTTTCGATGGTTGTTCTCGCATTAGCGGTACATTAGAAATCCCTGATAATATAACAGCTATCAAGGAACTGACGTTTGCTAGTTGTAGCAGTATAGAAAAACTTGTTTTACATTCTAAAATTGATGTAATTAAGTCTGGTGCATTTCAAGATTGTTTTGGTTTAGGAAGCATTGTCTGCAATGCAGTAAATCCGCCTTATGTAGAAAGCTCAGCTTTCGGTGGTGTATCTAAAAGTAATGTTGTAGTAGAGGTGCCCGAAGCATCTTTGGCGGCTTATCGTACGGCATCCGGATGGAGTGATTTCAAGAAAATTGTGGCGCATCATGAATTGATATGTAGCCCAGACTCTGTAGTTGCGCTTAATGCATCACTGCAGAAAAAGTTAGTGATTAATGCCGAAAGCGATTGGGAGGTAGAAGAATGCCCATCGTGGTGTCATTTGGATAAGACTTCCGGTTCTAAGAAAACTGAAGTTACGCTTACTATAGATGCACTTGCCAAGGGGCAAGAACCTCGTGAAGACGATATCGTATTTGTTCTGAAAGATAAAGGCTATACCACCAGCTGCGGCGTATCGCAATGCAGTTATGATTATGACGAAGACGAAGTTATTACCCTGCAGAAAGCAACTCGTGGAAATGGCGTGAACTTGGTATTCTTGGGCGATGGATATAATAATAAAGATATAGCAAACGGCACATACCTGAAAGATATGAAGCAGCAGATGGAATACTTCTTCGGTGTAGAGCCTTATACTACTTATCGCGAATATTTCAATGTATATACAGCCATTGCCTTGAGTCAGGAAAGCGGTGTGGGTACTGTGAATACGCTTTGCGATAGTAAGTTCGAAACTACGTTTACAAGTGGAGCGTCGTTGATGTGCAATACCAATGATGTATTTAAGTATGCTCTGCGTATGCCTACCGTAAACAGTGGCAATCTGAACCAAACGCTTATAGTTCTTACCCCTAACACTACAGATTATGGCGGCGTAACAAGTATGTGGGCAGATGGTTCTGCTATCGCCATTACTCCAAAGAGTTCCGATTATTACCCGTACGACTCGCGTGGCATTGTGCAGCACGAAGCCGGTGGTCATGGCTTTGGTAAGTTGGGCGATGAATATATCTATCACAATGCGTTTATCTCAAGTTGCCAATGTCTTTGCTGTCCTCACGAAGCAGAGTTCAATGCCGCAAAAGCCAATGGTTGGTACGAGAACTTGTCGCTTACTGGTAAGATGCACGAAGTGCCTTGGTCGCACCTTATCTTTAACGATAAGTATAGCGCGGTGGTAGATATATACGAAGGCGGATTTATGCACTCTCGTGGCGTGTTCCGCTCGGAACTGAATAGCTGTATGAATAACAATATTCCTTACTTCAGCACCATCAGTCGCGAGGCCATAGTGAAACGCATCAAGCAATATGCCGGCGAAACCTATTCGTTCGATGAGTTTGTTAAGAACGATAACCCTAACCCCGGCAGTCGCTCTACTCGCTATAATGTAGCGCCATGGAACAAACTCAGCGATAAGCCCGCTCCAAACCACAGTCAGCCTATCATTCATAAAGGCTCTCCTAAATTTTGAGAAAGCTAAAACAATTATTTAATTACGGATCGATTTAAACCATTATGAAACAAGTAATAAATAAAGCTATACATACATTAATTCCGTCCGGCATAAGCATAATGCTGGTAGGACTTATGGCTTTTCCATCGTGCACAAGCCACAATCTGCAGTCGGATAGCGAAGACCCGGATATAATGAAATTCCAGGTGCTTCATCCCGATGCGGCAGGTTCTCGCGCCACGGAAACCGGATTCGAGAATAACGACCGTATAGGTCTCTTCGTGACAGAAGAAAAATCACTGCTACAGATAGGCGGCAACTACGTAAACAATGCCAAGCTTACATATACCGCACCCGATTGGAAAACAGAAACACCCGTGTACTGGAATAACGGAACTTACGATGTTTACGCCTATGCGCCCTACAGTCAGTCCATCAATTCCATTTCCGACTATCAGTTTAGCGTGGCGTTAGATCAGACTTCGCAAGGATATAATGAAAGCGATTTCTTATTAGCCTCGGCAAAGTCGCAAACCGCTTCTGCCGCAGGTGTGCCTTTGCAGTTCAGACACTGCATGAGTAGGGTATGCATTCGCTTGGTTAAAGATCGCGATTACGATGGTGACTTGCCCGACGACGCTAAAGTCTATATTCATAACACCGTGCCTCAGGCTACTATAGACCTTAGTGCCGGAATAGCTACAAAATATATGTACGGACGCGAAGCCACCATCACCGCACGCAATGAAGGGAATCATAAGTTTGGTGCCATATTGGTTCCGCAGCGTATAGACCGCCGTCGTCCACTATTCGAAGTGGTAATGAATGGAGTAGCGTATCTGGTAGAAGATAACTTCGTATTCCGTATGGGCATGTGCCACACCATATCGCTTGTTATCTCTAAGGCTCCAGAGCAAGTAAAGATAGAGATAGGCGGAGAAATAGAGAACTGGAACAAAGAACAATAACATTTAATACTTAAAGATATGAAAAAACAGAATTTATTCGGCTCATTATTGGTAGCTTGTCTCGTGGCATCTTGTTCTTCTGGCAGCTCGGACGAAATCATTCCGTCGGCACCGGAGAAACCGGCAGAGAAACTTCCTATTACCCTTACAACTCAGTTGAGCCGCATTACGGATAACTCGTTCGATAGCGGAGATAAGATAGGAGTCTATGTGGTGAATTATTCCGGCGGAACTGCCGGCACGCTGAAAAACAGCGGAAATCATGTAAACAACATGGGCTTTACTTATTCTGGCACATGGAATCCGGATACGCCTATCTATTGGGCAGATAATTCTACTCATGCCGATTTCTACGTTTATCATCCGTACGTAAGCAGCGTAGCCGATGTAACAAAGTTGGCGTTTACAGCTATGGATAATCAGTCGGCCGAATCAGATTATAAGAAGAGCGACTTTGTTTACGGCAAGATGGCGAACGTAGCCCCCACAGCCGAAGCCGTAAAAGTAATGACTTCGCACATGATGAGTAATATGCACATCACCGTGAAGCCCGGAAACGGTTTCACCGCCGAGTCATTGAAAGCAGCCGATGTAAAGGTAGCAGTAAACGGCCTTAAGACTAACGCCACCATTAATTTGTCTACCGGCACCATCAGTGCCACAGGCGATGCAAAGACTTGCACCCCTTGGCTCTCTGGCGAAACATATAAGCTATTGGTAGTGCCTCAAACCGTAGAGAGTACCCAACTTATCACCGTAACCATAAATGGCAAGCCGTATAATCTCACCAAGGCTTTCACCTTCGAAAAGGGTAAGGTATATAATTGTCCGGTAGTAGTTACCAAGACTAACAACGGCATCAACGTAGGCATCAATCCATGGGAAACCGATGGCGAAGACCACGGTGGCATTGCGGAGTAATAGCTATTTTGTATCATAATTAATATCACCTGAAAATAGCGGACTGAAAGCCCAACGAGTCAACAGCCCGCTATTTTCAGAAGGTAATAACACCTTAGTATTCAGGCTTTACACGATTAGAAAATGAGATGTATAATCGTTTATTCGTTTTAATTTTATACTTTTGTGCAAAACATGTATTTAGCACAATAAAATTGAAGCATTATGAAATATCCGATTGGCATACAGACATTCGAAAAGATAATTGAAGGAGAGTTTGTCTATGTTGATAAAACAGATTTGGTATATTCTTTGGTGAAGGAAGGACAAATATATTTCTTGAGCCGTCCCCGACGCTTCGGAAAAAGTCTGTTGCTCTCTACACTTCGAGCTTATTTCGAAGGCAAAAAGAATCTGTTCGCAGGTCTAAAGATTGATGCTTTAGAGCACGACTGGCACGTTCATAAGGTATTTCATTTCGATTTTAATGGCACTAATTTTTCGGAGCCTAATGCTCTGAACATGAAAATCGAAGGCTATCTGCACGATTGGGAAAAAGAATACGGAATAACTCCGGAGGTAGATTTTAATTTGGGTTCTCGTTTCAACCGCATCCTACAAGCCGCTGCCGAACATACAGGACGAGGCGCTGTAGTCTTAGTCGATGAGTACGACAAACCACTGCTCGATGTGCTTGAGAAAGATCCTGAGTTATTGGAGCAGAATCGTGAAATTCTTAAATCATTCTATTCCGTATTCAAACAAGCCGATGCTTCACTCCGTTTCGTCTTTCTTACTGGTGTTACAAAATTCTCGCAAGTAA
>ULIZ01034540.1_pt1 | contig 23194 bp, 19 predicted proteins | sample 1950601 | NCBI WGS metagenome assembly ULIZ01 (sample SAMEA4835456, study PRJEB28245) | human gut metagenome | biome: gut microbiome; material: fecal sample | place: Denmark | collected 2008 | reverse complement strand
TCCTACAGAGTTGCCAAGGGTGCGTACCATCTACGATAGGCTACCCCATCATTGTATGCGCACAACACACCACGGGCAAACACCATTCCTCCATTGTGTGCGTACCATCAACGATGGACTCATATAATATCATTGGGTGCGTGCCGGCATCGATGGATTTCCCGTTTATTGACGTTGTGGGCGTTTCATCTACGATGGATTTGCTGTATGTTACCGTTGTGTGCGTGCCATCCACGTTGGATTTGCTGTATGTTACTGTCGGGTGCGTGCCGGCTTACTATCGCAAGCTATAATTCACACACAACCTTTAACTTATCCATTATTCAGTCATATTTTTTTTGTTTGCAGGAGGGACGTTGGCATAATAACAACGCAAGAAGCGATATACATCTTTTCACCAACATAAATTGTCTTTTATCCCAATATAAGTAGTGTATTCCTTTTTACGTGTCTTATGATAGTATGAATGACCTCACTTAGAAAATGGGGGAGCTATTTGAGTACTATAAATTTGAAAAATTAAATTCTGTCATCTTCCATACCCCATTAATACGCTTAAAATAACTCTTAAAGAAGCAACCAGTATATGGAATATATATATATTCTTCCATGGTCGAGTCTTTTAGTGTTGTATATCGTTTCTTAAAATTCTGGGAATAACAACAAGAGTCCGCCAGACTTAAATATAGATCGAAATCAGTTTTTTCATCCCAAACAAAGGTCTGTATCATCGAGTCAGCATATTCATCTCCGTTTGCCAAATATTCCATATACAAGTCACCATTGATACCTTCAACTTTGGCTTGAAGGCGTTTCTTTTGAAATTCTTTATCCTTATGAAATTTCTCTATAAATACGGAGAAATCCTCAAGAGGAATATTTTTCTTTATTTTCAACGTTTCTGTTTTACAATCTGCATTTTCTTCTTGAAATCGTTTTTGATTGTCAGAGCATGAATAAGTGCAGATGATGCAGATAGCATAATGGCATAAGATGAAACTCGCCCAGAATTTATTTTTTGTAATCATCATAATTAATATTTGTGTTAAAAGTAGGGATGAGAAGCTCTCCTTTGTCTCTTGGACAGGCAGGAGCAACAACTATAACTTCTGGAAGCGTTACTATTTTTTCTTCTTGCTTATCTAAGTAGTCCCTGATGTAATAGTGGCATGTGGGGACTGAGTCCCTGAAGGACACATTTCCCCCGTCGAAGAGCAGACGGCTGAGCACGCCGTTGTCATAGACCCTGTTGCCGGCGTACTCGCGCCACGTGTGCACCAGCAGGCTGCTGTCGCAGGCTATGTCGAACTCGCCGTCGGGCACGGCCGGGGTGTAGGGCGATTGTTTGTAGTCGTCAGTGCGCATTGTGGTATGCTGTTTTAGAGAATGTTGTTGCAATATATATGATTTTCTCCCTATACTTCAAGCGAACAGATAAAGATTATCGTAACGGGATGATATCGTCTGCCAATATACACTCACTTTTAGTGTATAGCAACGATTTCCATATGTTAAATCCGAGACATGCCTTTACAGTTTGTTTATCTACTATTATAATACGTTTCATAACCTCGTCTATCACCTCATCACGACAAAATACATAATAGGTAAAACTCTCATGAGGCTCTATCTCTTTTGTCGATAACATTGTATCGAAAGTATTTCGCAAGTCTATTGGTTTGTCAAATGTGTCTATCATAAATTGTCCAAGACTGAAATCGCCAACACGTCTAAAAAGGTGATGACTAATAATTTTTTTCTCATCTTTTTCATATCTAAAAAAATGTTCATCGTTATCATACCAAGTAACATAGGTAGTATTATCGCTCTTGTTTACTACCTCTATTTTATATAAACTTGTAACGGCATCCTGTCGCATAAGGTAATCTATGCGATACCGTATTGTTTTCTCCTGCCCAAAAGACATTGTTGGAAGAGTCAATACTATGAACAATACTCGTATAAATCTCATTATCTATTATTCTTTATAGTTTCTATTTTAGACTTCATAATTAAGTTGCGAAGTGTCGTGTTTGTGTCTCTGGCTCCAATATATAAATGTGAAGCCATTTTATGATTATAGCCGCTCCTTAAATACAATAGAACATGCCCATTTACTTCGTGGCTATATGCTTCGGCTCGACCATTTGGAGACAGACCTAAGTTTATATATACTTCCACATTGTTTGATGTGGAAGTCTGTACGCCGTCATTGTCAGGAAATAAAGTCTTTCCCAAAAGTCCTGTCTCCCCTGTGGTCATCTCGTCTATAGAGACAAAGTTTCTATACTCTTCTTGTAAAGTGGAGAGTATCATGGCTATTTCTTCTTTTCCTTGCGGTCTAACTTGTTTCCCATCCGGGTCAACCGCATTCACGGGGTCATCCCCACACGATGCGTAGGGTGACACATCGTAGTACTTCTCGCACATCTTGTCCATGGTGTTCCACCTTCCTGTAATGGGGTCGTAGTGGCGGGCACCGTGGTCGTACCAGTCAAGGCCATGGGTGCGGTCCAGCTCTTTGCCTATGTATTTGTAGGGCTGCAGGCCGGTGTTGCGGCTGTCGCCCATCAGGGCACCGTAGGGGTAGTAGTGGTTCACCTCCTCCACATTGCCGTGTGCGTCGGCTACTATGCGGTTGTTGCCTAAGTAGTCCTTGATGTAATAGTGGTATGTGGAGGTTTCGCCAGAAAGATATCCAACAGGGAGCATTATCATTTTATCAAATCTTGTTCTTTGTTTCTCTGAATAATTTTCTTTTGTGCTTTGTCGCTATATGTTCCCATTGCGACATTTAGGTACGGACAACATTTTATATATACTATATCAACAGTATCACCCACTTGTTCCTTTAGGCTATATTTTTCTCCTGTATAACATTTTCCATTATGACTAAATTCATAAGATCTTCCCACCAAACGATTTCTTCTTCTAATATACATATAATAGTCTCCTGCAATGGTGCCTTTTGCAGGCATGCCATAATAATAACAGAGTATCTTTGTCACATTATATGTGACTAAAGGATGCAGCATTAGTATAAGCAACAATAAAAAAAGGGAAAATAAATCTTTCATTTTTTTCTTTCTTCTCTCCTTTTTTATTTTTTGCACCTTCTTTCTATGTTTTTCTATTTTTTTTTGCAAATTGTTTGCTCTTTTAATTTCTGTCTTCTGTTTTTTATGCTTTTTCATATCTGTCGCATTGATCGGAATATGTTGATAAAACGAATTATAACTATAGTTTATAGTCAAAAAGAAATGGTTTGAGAATTAACCAAACGGAATTTGAGAGTTAGAAGTGACCTCTCTGCTTCCGGCAATGGCGAAAGCAGGGAGGCTCAGAGTGGTCATGAGCCCCAACAGCATTATGACAATCTGGCGGCGCATGGACAGGGGTTAAGATGTTTACATCGCAAATATAATAATAATGTACACGCGTGCCAAGAAAATCGGGGGAAAAGTGATGGTTGGGGGAGAAAATCGTATGATGCAGCCTGCTGAGCCCCGATGTGGTCAAGTATATACTCCGCCGGATAGCGGTCTGAGGGCTGGCCTCCCTCTCGATAGTCTGCCGCGTCGAGCCTCCCTAACGCATCATGTCACTTACTCTATGATAATTAATACTTTTGATGGGATTTCTCGTTGGGCCGGATTGTATTTCTTGTATGAGTATGTGGAGGGAATCCCAAACTCTTTAATCCCAGAGTCTCTTTCTCTAAGGCCTTCTTTTTCGAAATTGTTAAAAAAAAGAGTTTCCCGTTTCATCATATAACCTATGCGATTGCTGATAGTTCCATATCTAATTTTTCCCCCAACTTTAATACCGCAATGGTTGTCATGATAATTTAGACTTATATCTGCATTCTCCGTCTTAAATAAAAAAATCTGGTCGAATACACTTATTTGCTCCTTACTCATCTTAATTTCTTTGATACCTTGTAAGATGGAATCTGCTATCTGATGCGATATATATACGGTGTCTGTATATGGCATTTCTGAGTATATTTCTTCCAAGTCTTCCATTTCCACAGCTATATTGAAATGACCATAGTACTTAAAATATACAGCAGACCAAGTCCTTGGCTCAGAACATCCAACTATAGCCCCTAAAAGAGCTATCGTTATTGATAAAATACTAATTTTTCTCATTGTTGTTTATTCTTAAAACGTTTATCTATCTCCTCCCGGCTAACAGGCTCTGTCAAGGTGGGAGACAGCCTCCCGGCCTTACAGCACACATGCACTATCTTATACAGATAATCCCCCTGCTTTGTCTAATCAACTATAAGGACAAGTATTTTAGAATACATTGTTATCCTTTTTATGTCGAATGAGGGCATGTGGTAATCTTTGGGTAGTCCATACTTTCGTACTTCTGGGAAAAAAACCAAATCATCTTTTGTAAAGTAATTATAATAGCCAGATTTCCACCTTAGCAGATAAATCGCTTTGCTTGATAATAATTTATTTTTTATTATTTGATTTACTTTCCACGTACATTCATTACCTCCATTCCTAATGCCAAGAATATCGTTGTCCTTTTTCATCAGAAAACTTATGTCATAAACCATAGTATCTGTTTCTGTTGATTTTTGTATTTCTGAATTAATGGTGTCAAATAGATTCCTTGACATATAAATAGTATCTGTAAAAGCACTCTTGTCACAGTCTTTCTCATAATCCTTTATGCCAATGGCATGGTTTCTGTCTATGAAACCATGATGATAGAAGAAAATAAAATGGTCATAGCACTTCTCCGTACAAGACGACATATAACCAGACAAGAATGTAAAAGCAATTATGTTTATATAAAAAATGGCTTTAGTTTTCATTGTTACTCAGTTTTTTCTTTTTATGCGTAGTAATTGGGCTTTCCGTTTCATATGAGTTTCCATAATGATCGTTTCTTGTACCTTCATTATTTGAAATGGCGGTTTGAGTCTCCCACCGTCGAAGGGCAGACGGCTGAGCACGCCGTCCTCATAGACCCTGTTGCCGGCGTACTCGCGCCATGTGTGCACCAGCAGGCTGCTGTCGCAGGCTATGCCGAACTCACCGTCGGGCACGGCCGGGGCGTAAGGGTTCAGGTAGTAGTCGGCCCTCAGCTTCAACCCGTCGGCCGAGTAGGTGTAGTCTATGTGGCTGCCGTCGTCGTATGTACGCATAGTTGACATAGGCGTTTATGTTAAATGTCTGTTATTCATATACACTTGTTGAAAGGCCTTCTCTTTTTTCATTCTTGAGCCATTCATAATACTCGTTTTCTATCTTTTCATCATGGAGATTTTTAATCATGTGATGGTTTAATGTTCTTATGAGCAACTTGAAATTCTCACTTAATTTAATTAGATGGTCTCCTATATGAAGTGGACGATTCGCATATACACCTTCGGATTCGATTGAAGTAGTAACTCTTCCTTTCTTCTTATAGTATCTATCTATCCAAATAGGAGGTAATTCACTAAAAAATCCACCTTCTTTCTTTTTCTTAAGTACATATTTTCTTGCTGTGTTTGAGATAAAAAATGAATCTATAGATAGTATGATATATTTTTCTATAATCGGTCGCACTTTGAATGGCATTGTATATTCGTCATCGTCATCGCTACATTCTGGCGATATGGCTCTCATCTTCATACTATATTTTGTAGGGGTTATCTTGATTTTGACAGAAGGGAACCTGAAATCATAAAAGAAAGTGCAATATACTATTACAGAGTCGAGTCCCCTCAGCTTCAACCTGCTGCTCATATACTGCTCATAAGTTTGTGCATGACATGGCACAAATGCAAACATAAATAAATAAAATAACAAAACTCTCATTGTTTACGATTTTTATAATTATAATATTGCTTTTTTTACAAAGATTTGGTATTCGAATTGTAGTTTTGTCTGCTACAAAATCTTCTATAAATGTCTGTAATCTTCAAGTTTTATTTCTGTTGTATCTGTTTTTGTTATCTCATAGAGATAAAACGTGTTGGTCCTTTCCGTATCATGGACAAGATTAAAAATGTGTATGCCATCCTTTGCAGGTGCATAACTATGGCTGTCCTTGTTATATTTGATGAATCGATTGTCATAGAAAGGAATAACTACACACTTTTTCGGAAGTTTTCCTATGACAGGGCTGTTTACTTTTATTTCTTTTATAGGAACGGCACTCCGTTTCTCGTTTCCTGTGGACTGTAAGTCTTGTATGCTTAAGTTGGCTCTGATGAAGACCGTATCGTTTTTTTCTACAAACACGAGAGAGATTACCTTCCAAAAGGCATCACGTGCTATGATATCTATATCATGTCCTTTTCTGCTCTTGTACATTTCAATATGTAATGTATTGTCTCCTACTTCGGCTATTTTCATACAATACCCAACGCTCTTTAATTGAGCAACAACACATTTCTTTTCTGGGAACAGAGTATGGAAGAATATCCATGATACAACTATTATCATGGGAGCTGAGTACAGCGCTATAATGAATATATAATGTTTCCTTTTCATATATTGCTACTTTGTTATTAGTTTCCACAAAGCAGACAGACTCGTTGCTATTGAACGCATCAGGTTGTCCATCTTTTGATTGTTATTAGTACTGTTATAGCCTAAAACCCATCCATAGTACTCTGCATTTATAGTTGATATACCTTCTCATGATTTGCCTTGGCCGTCTCTGACTCTTCGTAGCGAATTACCCTGCGTTCCTCTTTCTTCATATTGCTTATCTTTAGTGTTAGACCTGTCGTCAAAATCCTTATGACAGTATGTATCCCTTTTTATGGGGTGAAATCGTAACTATTTGAACTGTAGTTTTTGTTTTCTTCCAAGTCTGTTAATTCTTGATTTCTGGCGGTGTAAACTTTATAGGACTCTTTATGCGTGTCACAAAAAATATGGTGTCTGGCCGTGTCAAAACCAAAAATTTCCCATTGCTCCTTCCTATATAAATAGCACGATATAAAAAGTTTGGAATTTCGCCCACAATAGGAGTACCATGTATAGAATCAATGAGAGTATCGCGAGAATGTGTGGCGAGGTAGTCTAATAGCTCATCTGTGTACATTCTCTTTCCACCATTAAGTGAGTCTATCAAATAAACGACTCTGTGGTTAATAATGATGGTATCTTTCTTTCTACCATATATCAGAGGATAATAAGCAGGGCCTACCAATATCCCTTTTTCTATGTTTCTTGTCATGCAGGGTGTATTAAACCACTTGGCAACAATATATGAATCATATTTTTTGTAACGATTCATATAGTCACCTATTATTTTCCGCAAGCCTACATCTGTTTTGATAGATAGTAGTGGAATACTATCTCCCAGTTTACACTTCTCTTTTTGTATATGTGATACCTTCCCCATTACTATACAAGACACTAATATGATTATCGTCCCTGCAAAAAGGTATTTCTGTAGTGTTTTGCCCATAAAGCCAAATTTATTATGCCGTTAAACAAGTTCTTATTTAATATTTTAATATCTATATCCGCATAGTATGGTGATATGCCGTAGTACTTCTCGCACATCTTGTCCATGGTGTTCCACCTTCCCGTTACGGGGTCGTAGTGGCGGACACCGTGGTCGTACCAGTCGAGGCCGTGGGTGCGGTCGGGTTCCTTTCCTATGTACTTGTAGGGTTGGGTAGCGTGGCTGATCTCTCTGTTTCCGGCAATGGCGAAAGCAGGGAGGCTCAGAGTGGTCATGAGCCCCAACAGCATTATGACAATCTGGCGGCGCATGGACAGGGGTTAAGATGTTTACATTGCAAATATAATAATAATGTACACACGTGCCAAGGAAATCGGGGGAAAAGTGATGGCTCGGGGCGAAAATAATATGCTGAAGCCAGCCGCGTCCCGATGTGGTCAAGTATATGGCCATCTTAGTGTATGGATATAGCAAAAAGAGGCAGACACCATGGCTTGACGGTGCCTGCCTCTAATATCATTGACCAGCCCGAGGCTTAGTCTTTCTTGCAGTTGCAGGGAGTCCAGGGCTTGAGCTGCTTAAAGAAGTCATTGCCCTTGTCGTCGACGAGGATGAAAGCGGGGAAGTCTTCGACCACAATCTTCCAGATGGCCTCCATACCCAGTTCGGGATACTCTACACACTCGATGCTCTTGATGCTGCTCTGTGAGAGTACTGCAGCCACGCCACCGATGGTGCCGAGGTAGAAACCGCCATGCTTTTCGCACGCGTCGGTAACCATCTGGCTGCGGTTGCCCTTGGCTATCATCACCAGACTTGCTCCATGAGACTGGAAATCATCTACATAGGGGTCCATACGGTTGGCTGTGGTGGGGCCCATTGAGCCACAGGGATAGCCAGCTGGTGTCTTGGCGGGTCCGGCATAGAGTATGGGGTGATCCTTGAAGTACTGTGGCATCTCCTCGCCGGCGTCGAGACGCGCCTTGAGCTTGGCGTGAGCGATGTCGCGGGCTACGATGATGGTACCCTTGAGATTGACGCGGGTAGAGACGGGATACTTGGTGAGCTCGGCACGCACGGCGTCGATGCCCTTGTCCAGGTCTATCTCGATGCCCTTGGCGCCTTCGCCGGGGCGACGATACTCTTCGGGGATGAGGTCAGAGGGGTTGGTGTCCATCTTCTCGAGCCAGATACCGTCACGGTTGATCTTGGCCTTGATGTTGCGGTCGGCCGAGCAGCTTACGCCCATACCGATGGGGCAGCTTGCGCCGTGGCGGGGCAGACGTATCACGCGGATGTCGTGGGCCAGAGCCTTGCCGCCGAACTGTGCGCCGAGTCCAATCTTGTGGGCCTCGTCGAGGAGCTTCTGCTCGAGGTCGATGTCGCGGAAAGCGCGGCCGGTCTCGTCGCCTGTGGTAGGTAGCGTGTCATAATACTTGATGCTGGCGAGCTTGACGGTGAGCAGGTTCTTTTCTGCCGAGGTGCCGCCGATGACAAAGGCGATGTGGTAGGGAGGACATGCGGCTGTGCCCAGACTCTTCATCTTCTCTACGAGGAAGGGCAGGAGAGTGCCCTCGTTCTGGATGGTAGCCTTGGTCATGGGGTAGAAGTAGGTCTTATTGGCCGAGCCACCACCCTTGGCTACCATCACGAAGCGGTATTCCTCGCCCTCGACAGCCTCGATGTCTATCTGGGCAGGGAGGTTGCAGCGTGTGTTGACCTCGTCATACATGTTGAGCGGAGCGTTCTGCGAGTAGCGCAGATTGTCCTCGGTGAAAGTGTTGTAGACACCGCGGCTCAGCGCCTCTTCGTCCTCAAAGCCAGTCCATACCTGCTGACCCTTCTCGCCGTGGATGATGGCGGTGCCAGTGTCCTGGCAGAAGGGCAGGATGCCCTTGACAGCAGTTTCGGCATTGCGCAGGAACTGCAGCGCTACATACTTGTCGTTCTCCGACGACTCGGGGTCGCGCAGGATGGCAGCCACCTGCTCGTTGTGCTCACGGCGGAGGGTGAACTCTACGTCGTGGAACGCCTGCTGAGCCAACAGCGTGAGCGCTTCCTTGCTTACCTTGAGTATTTCTTTGCCTTCAAATTCGCCAGTGCTTACACCCTCGGTGCTGAGCAGGCGATACTCCGTTGTGTCCGGGCCAAGCTGGAACATGGGAGCATACTTAAAATCTGGAGTTGCCATGTTGTTTTGTTTATAATGTGTTATTGTCGTTGTCGTTGTAAGTCAGCGCCCGGCAGAGATGACCGCTGTCGCAGTGGGAGTCATACCTGTTGGGCATGACAAAGTTAGCAATAATTTCTGACACAATGCCACTTTACCGGATATTTCTTGCATAATCGTCGAAGAAATGCTCTGCCGCATTACCCTTGGTGGCAGAGCGGGCGCCATTATAGAAAGAGGACGCGCAATTATATAAGGAGGGCGCGTGATAATCGAAAAATGCACCGGAGGTGGGAAAAAAGTCAACATTTATTTGCAGGTGTCTCTGCTAATTAGTACTTTTGCCGTTATACAGAACTATACCTACAGTCATATGAATGCAAAACGACTATTACTCCTGACGGCTGTATGCCTGACCATCGGAGTCACAGAGGCGCCTGCCCAGGGTTTTCTCAACAAGCTGAAGAAGAAGGGAATGAAAATCATCAAAGATGCCGTTCCTAATCCCGTGAAAGACGTGACCGACGCGGCTTCAAATCCAGAACGCGTAGTAAACAGAGCCAAGAACCGTGTGACCGGCGGCCATGCCTCGCAGAGTGGCGACAGCCGACGCTCCCGAGCCCAGGCGACCAATCGTGCCGCCACTGGCCAGCGACGCGAGGTAAAACCTGCTAAAAAGCAAATCACCATCAAGCTCTACCGAGGTCTGGGACCATCGACGTGGGAGGGACGCAAGACCCAGCATACCCCCAAGCCACCTATGCAGTGTCCCAAGCAGCCCGCCTGGTTTAGTTCACTCCCTTTCCCACAGGAAATGGACAACGCCACCCTCGCCGAAGAGTATGCGATGATTAACAATTGGGTCCAGGATGGCAAACCATCGTGTGAGCCGGTGCTCGTGCGTCGTGAGCAGATTAACGATGAAATCTCCGGCCGTCATCATGCTCTCGACAAAGCAGTCGAATATCTGCTCAGCGACCACGAGAACGAAGACGGCTACTACGAAGCGGCAGAGCCGCTGGAGGACGATTTCTTCAAGCATGCCATGCAGTCAGACCTGGCGCCCTTGTACCCAGGGCTGAATGAAAAGACCGTAGAGTATTTCAAAAGCATAGACCGCAAGACCAAGGAGGTTACAGTGCGTGTATATGAGGGCAACTCGGCGTATGATAACAAGATGCATATCGGCGAGATGTGGTTCAATCTGCACTTCGGTGACCGCACAGCAACCCTCGAGAGGATTGACAATGACGAGTCGGTAGGCAAGGACTATATCGTGCCTTCCACTGTGCGCTATGCAGGTTGCGTCTTTCGCGTGACGGAAATCGGCGCAAGCGCCTTCCAAGGCATGAAGATGCGGTCGGTGACACTCTCGCCAGGGTTGAAGTCCATTGGTACCCACGCGTTCTACGAGACCAGCATCTCCGAAATCACTATACCGCCGACGGTGACCAAGATAGACTCCCACGCCTTCGGTGCAAATGCCGCACTCAAGCGCATCGTCCTGCCCAACAGCGTGAAGACCATAGGACGTGGCGTCTTCTCGGGTTGTACCGGGCTCACCGAAGCCGTATTGCCCAACCGCGTGGAAACCATGGAGAATACGGTGTTCTGGGGTTGCAAGTCGCTCACCAGCGTGACCCTGCCCCAAAACCTCACCGTGCTGGAGGAAGCTACCTTTAGAGACTGCACCTCGCTTACCCATGTCGACTTGCCCCAGTCGGTAGCTGTCATCAAGGAAAACGCATTCTGCAACACAGCCATGACCTCTCTGCCCTTGACCGAGAGCCTCAAGGAGATACGGAGTGGCGCTTTTGAGGACTGCAACAGACTCACTTCGGTCTCGCTGCCCAGCCGCGTGGCGTTAGACATGTGGGCGTTCAAGAACTGCAAGTCTCTGCGCAAGGCAGCCATCGGCGTGCAGTACAAGGACATACCCGACGATGTCTACATGATGTTCATTGGCTGTCCGTTTGCCCAGAAGCCACTGACCAAGATGCCCGCCTGCGTGACATTCAACGAGTAGAGCCCCTCTCTCTACATAGATATATCGGCCGTCATGGCCTTAACGACAAGAGCAGCCCATCGGGGCTGCTCTTATTGTTAGGTTCATATAGACCGCATGCTGCTGGGCACTCTCAGCTCATCAGCTCGACGACGGAAGGGGTAAGCAGGGCGGTCAGTATGCCGTTGAGCGTGAGTCCGAGGCTGGCGTAGGCCCCCACAAACTCGTCGCGCTCCATCGCCACCGATGTGCCCACGGCATGCGATGCCGCTCCGAGCGACAGGCCCTTGGCCATGGGGTTGTGTATATGGCCCACCGCCATGAGCTTGAAGCCCACCACGCCGCCTATGAGTCCGGTTATCACGACGATGGCTGCCGTGAGCGACGGTATGCCGCCCAGTGTCTGCGTCACCTCCATCGCTATGGGCGTGGTCACCGACTTGCTGGCGAGCGACGCCACCACCTCGCGCGAGGCGCCGAGCATGCGCGCGGTCGCCACCACGCTGATGATGCCCACGATGCACCCCATCATCTGCGAAGCCAGTATCGGCAATATCTGCTTCTTGATCTGCGACAGCTGCAGATAGAGCGGAACTCCCAGAGCTACCACCGCAGGCTTCAGCCAGAACTCTATCATCTGTCCGCTTTTGTGGTAGGTGTCGTAGGGTATGTCGCAAGCTGTGAGAAACGCTATCATCAGCCCTATCGCTATCAGTATAGGGTTGAGCAGGATGGACCCCGTGCGGCGCTGCAGCATCTTGGCACCCTGGTAGATGCCGAAGGTGAGCGCCAGGAGGAAGTACTCGTTGGTCAGGATTTGGTCAATCATGCTTGCTCCTTTCTTCCATCTTGTCCTTGATTTTGTCCGTAATCTTCTTCTCGCCCTTTGCCACCACCTGGTGGGTGTGGCCCGTGACCAGCAGCACCAGTGCGGTGCTTACCAGTGTGGCGCCGACGATGGGCAGGAGCTCTGCCCTAATCAGATCGAAGTGCAGCATCAGCGCAACGCCTGGCGGCACGAAGAAGAAGCCCAGATTGGCTATCAGGAAGTCGGTAAGACCTCTTACCCATTCCAGTTTTATCACTTTTACCTTCAGCAGCAGCGTGAGCAGCAGCATACCTATGATGCTTGAAGGCAGTTTCACTCCGGTGAGCATCGTTATCAGCTCGCCCGCAGCCATACATCCGAAGAGGATGAAGCATTGTCTGACCATAATTTACACGATGAAGGGTTATCCTATTAACACTCTTATAATTGTAATCGGGTGCAAAGGTATATAAAATATCCGACATGGCTTGTACTTATGCCCCTAAACTTTAGGATAGCCCCCTTGCAGCCCCCGCGTTACGCCCCGCCATCGCCATCATGCCCTTGCGAGGCGTCGGGGCGTCTCAAGTGGTTGTGCAGCAGGCGTCTGCCGACCTCCAGTTGACCTCTGTCGGTTCGTATCTTATGTTACGGGCCCTCGTGCCTTACGATACGTGCCCTCGTAACATAAGTCACGGACCCACGTATCGTATGACACGAGCCGCCAATGTGGCTCAGTGGCTCAGCCATTGGGCCCGGCAGAGCGCCGCCAACGACAGAGAGCAGCCTGTGGGGGCTGCTCTCGTGATCTTGTAGGGTCGGTATGCTGGCGGGCGTCATCGCCCTTGCGCTATGGATGGTGCTACTGGTTCAGCCGGCGCTCTATCCAGAGGCAGTCGTCATGGCTCAGCCGTCGGCTTGTCTCTGCCTCGAAGTCGTGCTGGCTGCCTATGCGCTTGGCAGCAAGATTGTGCATGAGGTCGAAGAAAGCCTTGTCGCCAATGCGCTGTTGCAGGTCGTAGAGCAGCACGGCACCCTTGTGGTAAAACGTGTAAAAGGCACCATTGGCCTGGCGGTCCAAGCCCCGTATTGGGCAGGCTGTGCGTGCCCACTCGCGGTAAGCCTCTATATAGTCATCGTAGACGGCAGACCCCAAGTGCTGCTTTATGGCGCACAGCGAACTGTACTCGGCAAAGCTCTCGTTGAGCCAGTCTTCCCACTGGTCGGTGGGTGCCGATGACCACCAGAAGTGCCCAATCTCATGGGCAAGCAGCTGGTACAGCCATTCGTTGTAGCGCTGACAGCAGCAGACGATGAAATTGCGTCGGCTGTAGGCACCGCCGCCCCCTGCAGGAAAGAGGAATATACGCAGCTGGCGCCCGTTGGGCTCAAGGCGGTACAGACGGGCATAGTAGTCCATTATCTCGGCACTGCGGACAGCCACCGAGTCGGCATCGGCGTCGGGGAAGCCCAGCGATACCACCTCAATCTTACGCTTGTTGTGGCTGACGGTCTTCTGCTTGAGGTCGGGCGAGGCGATGATGGTGTAGTCGAAGCCCTCCCAGGGCTGCGCCATATGCCAGGAGTCGGCCTTGCGGCTGATGATGCCCGAGCCGGTAAGTTCGAAGCCTGGGGTGATGTGGATGTCTATGTTGGCGGTCGACGTCTCGTGGTCGATGTCTATCGGATACCACCCCATGTAGTAGGTGAGCATGACCAGACTGCTGTCGCAGGCGGCAAAACCATCTTCGGGTATGCTGTCGAGCCGGCAGGTATAGGCAGTGGTGATGCGCGCCGCTCCCCGCGCTGTCCCGGCGTCTATGCGCAGCCGTCCCGATGGGCTTATCCAGGGTGCCTTGATGTCTCTGGCAAACTCGTAGCGGGCGGCTTGTCCATTGACAGCCACTCGTGACAGCTGGGTATATCGCCATAGATAGAGGTCGGCATGGCTGTTGCCACGGAAGTCGATGTCAATGTCGGCCCGCACATCGATGCGCTTGGCGGCAACGTCTATGGTCAGGTCTATGTCGTAGCTGTTTACGATGGGGGTGTTGTCGAGCTTGGTGGCAGTGTCGGTCTGGCATGGTCGCGGCGACTCTGACGCTGCTTCTATCCTTGCCTTGCGCAATCGGTCTTTGACCTGGCTCCATCGGCTGTCGCTGTGGTAGGGCCTTAACCGAGGCTCGAGCAGCAGTTCGGGCAAGAGGTCAGCATCCCGGGCTCCGTAGAGAGTGGCCATACGGTCGAGACTGTAGAAGAGGCTGTCTTTGCAGCCTTGTCGGGCGAAGTTCATGGCATGCCCATACAGGGTGCTTTCGCTCTGGCATGCTGCGGTGATGGTCTGCAGCAAGGCGATGATGATGGCAATAGTTCTGGTTTTCATGTCGGGTGTTGAAAAGGAAACCTCGGCAGCGCCACAGGGCTCTGCCGAGGTAGTTATAGGGTAACGTGTGGATATTAATAACCGAATATCTGCTCGGTGGTCACGCGGTGGATGGGGCCAATCTTCTCGAGGGCTTTCATGTCGAGGCTCTTCTCGTCGCCCAGAATGATGTAGCGGTAGGGCTTCTTGGCCATGGTGCGCTGCTCAAAGTCGACCACGTCCTTGAGGGTCACGCCGGGCAGTGCCTGGTAAATCTTCTCGTTGAGGTCGTAATCGATACCCTTGAAGCGGGCGGTGAGATAGGCGTTGATGACACCAAACTTGGTGATTCTGTTGCTTGCCAGCTGCTTGGTGAGCGCCTGCTTGGACAGGTTGAACGCCTTGTCGCTCTGCGGGATGGTGTCGAGTATCTCGTTGAAGGTGCGTATGCAGTCCATCATCTTGTCGTTCTGCGAGATGATATAGGTAATTCCGTACTCTGGATGCCCGGGCTTTGGCGAGTTGTTGTAGAACGCGCTGGCGCTGTATGCCAGTCCGCGTGCCTCGCGCAGCTCCTGGAAGACTACGGTGTTCATGCCTCCGCCGAAGTACTCGTTGAAGAGGGAGCTTACTGCTGCCTCGTCGGGGTTCCACGACTTGTTCTCATTGTGATACATTACGAGATAGATGTTCTTGGCGTCGTAGGGCGCAATCCACACCTCGTTCTGTGGAGTGGTCTGCTCCATGTAGTCGCGGTTCTTGAGCGGCTCAGCCATCTTCTTGGGAGTGGCGTGCTGCTTGTCGATGATGGCTGTGAGGTCCTTGACGCTGCGTGGGCCATAGTAGAGTATCTCGTGCTTGTATCCGGGCAGTGCCTTGATGAGGTCGATCAGGGTCTGTGGGTCGGTGGCGCGCATCTGGTCAATGCTCATCTGGTTGAGCTGGCTGTTGTACTCGCCATACTGAGCCAGGGCGCGCAGGGCGTTGAAGTTGGCGCGCTGGTTCTTCTTGCTGTCTTCGCGGTCTTTGACATAGAGGCCTACCACGTCGTCATAGGCCTGCTTGTCGGCCTTGGCGTTGTGCATCATGTCCTCGGCTATGGCGAGCGCCTTGGGCAGGTTCTCGTCCAGACCGCTGATGATGAGGCTCAGGTTGTATGTACCCACGCTGAAGCGGGTCTGGCATCCCAGCTGGTACAGCTCCTTGTTGATGTCGGCCAGCGTCTTGCTCTTGGTACCGATGTAGCTGAGGTAGTCTGTGGCAATGGGGTAGCGGTTGTCGGCCGATGAGCCAAACTCCCAGCGCATTACCATGGTGCTGAGTCCATTCTCGGTGTTGTGCTTGTAGATGACGGGCAGTCCCTTCTTGGTCTTGGCGAAGGTGAGGTCGCGCTTGAAGTCTACAAACTGGGGCTGGATGGGCTCCACCTTAGCGTTCTTGATGTCGGTGAGGAACTGGCTCTGATACTCTCTGTTGCTGGGGATGGCGGTGATGGCTGGCTTGTCTATCTTCTTCTGCGTAGAGTCTACACCCTGACGCTTGTAGACGGTCACTACGCTCTCGGGCGAGAAGTAGCGGTTGGCAAAAGCCACAATCTGGTCTTTGGTAATGCGCGACACGCGGTCGAGGCTGGTCACCACATCTTCCCACTTCTGGTCGTTGATGAAGGCGTTTACAAACATGTCGGCGCGCGAGTCGTTGCTTTCCAGGGCGCGATACTGCTGCACCTTGTAGTTGTTGATGACCGATGCGAGCAGATTGTCGTCAAACTCTCCCTTCTTCAGTCGTTCCATCTGGTCGAGCAGCAGGGCTCGGGTGTCTTCGAGCTTCTGTCCCTTTACGGGGATGGCGATGAGGTTGAAGCTGCCGTAGTCGTGCAGACCCTGGTAGCCGGCATAGGCATCCATGATCTTCATGGGCTGTACCAGGTTGAGGTCTATCAGACCCGCCTTGCCATTGTAGAGCAGTCGGCCCATGAGCTCGAGCGTGTCGGCAGCGGCACTGTTGGCCTGGGGCATACGCCATGCCATAGCCACCATCTCGGCCTCCTGGCCAATGACGCTACTGTCGCGTGGGGCGGTGATGGGCTTCTCTGGCGCGTACTCCGGACGGCTGAGGTTGGTATTGGGCTTCCAGTCGCCGAAGTATTGGTCGATGGTGGCGATGACCTTGTCGGGGTCCATGTCGCCCGCCATGCAGATAGCCACATTGTTGGGTGCGTAGTAGCGGCTGAAGTAGTTCTTGATGTTGACTATCGAGGGGTTCTTCAGATGCTCCTGTGTGCCGATGGTGGTCTGCGTGCCGTAGGGATGGGTGGGGTAGAGCAGCTTGTTGAGTGCTCCCCACATCTTGCGGTTGTCCTGCGCGAGTCCTATGTTGAACTCCTCGTAGACAGCCTCGAGCTCGGTGTGGAAACCGCGTATCACCATGTGCTTGAAGCGGTCGCTCTGGATTTTGGCCCAGTTGACCACCTCGTTGGAGGGAATGTCCTCGACATAGCAGGTCACGTCGTTGCTGGTGTAGGCATTGGTGCCCTCGGCTCCGATAGACGACATGAGCTTGTCGTACTCGTTGGGGATGTTGTAGCGGGCTGCCAGCTGCGATACCGAGTCTATCTCGTGATAGGCCTTGCGTCGCTGCTCGGGGTCGGTCATCTTGCGGTAGCTCTCGTAGCGCTGCTCTATCTCGTCGAGGTAGGGCTTCTCCTTGGCGTAGTCGGTGGTGCCAAACTGCTGGGTTCCCTTAAACATAAGGTGCTCCAGATAGTGAGCCAGACCGGTGGTCTCGGCTGGGTCGTTGCGCGAGCCGGTGCGCACGGCGATGTAGGTCTGGATGCGTGGCTTCTCCTTGTTTACACTCAGATACACTTTCAGACCATTGTCAAGCGTGTAGATGCGACTCTGCATGGGGTCGCCCTTAACGGTCTGGTACTTGTAGTCCTTGGCGATGGCTTGCAGTGCCGAGGCCAGCAGGACCAAACCTAAAGCCAGGCCGCGGCCCAGCATACTCATAAAGGTTCTGTTCATATTGATATTTGATGATAATATTGTTACCTATTATTATAATAGACGCATGAACGGCTGGAATTGTGACGATTTTAACATACTTTTTGACAGTGGCGTCAGTTCTCGTAGTCTATCTCGTGGTCGAGCAGATTGATGAAGTCGTCGAAGACCTCGCGCTCCACGTCGCCCATATTGAACTCCTTCTCGGCGTCCTTGCGTATCTCGCTTATCCACATACGGCGCGCCTCTACATAGTCGGTATGTATGCGGTCTATGTCGGCTTGGGTGATGTGGTCTATGTGGTAATAATCGAGTATAAGTCTGTAAGTCCACGCCCACTGATAGTCGCGGTAACGGCCGTCGATGGCCACAAACTCGTCGATGATGCTCTGCACGTCGTCGAGGGTGCCGTCCTTAATCTGCTCGATAAGCCGCTGTTCCTCGCTCTCGGGCAGCAAGAGTCCTGAGAGGTCGCTCCAGGCACCTTCGCCTATGGTCGATGCGGGCGGCTCTACGGCTCCGTAGCGCTTGAGCACACGCTTGACCACGGCACCCATATAGATGCGCAGCGCCATGTCGTAGTGGCTGATGCCCATGCGTAGCGAGGCGGCGTTGATGACATACATGTGGTAGTTGTAGGTCGACACGTTGTCGCCCGATGCCTCGCGCAGCCGCTCCAGGATGGCTTTGCCCTGTATGACCTCGTTGACGGAGAAGGGCGAGAGCCAGTCGAAGTTGACGATGCTGCGGTGCTTGCTCAGCGGACGTATGTCGCGCTTGGGCCACTTGCGTATGTCGCGATACAGACCTACCGTGGTGAGGTTGCGTCCGGGCGAGAGATACATCGTGTCCCCATAGGCAATGAGGTAGGAGAACGGTATGCAACGCGTATCGGGATGATACATCAGTTTGCCGAAGCACACGGAGAACGTGCCTATCTTGGCGGGCATCAGGATATAGGCTCCGCTGGCTGTCTTGGCACCTCGCTCGAGTATGCCGTAGTGCATGGGGCCCATCTTGTAGGCATGGTTGGAGAAGTTGGTGGCAGAACCGGCGTTGTAGAAAGAGAACTGTCCGCCGATGAGCAACGAACTCTTGTGGTGTGAGGCGGTAAAGGGTCCGCAGAAGGCGGCGCAGGCTTCACCGTTGCTCATATATGAATTGGCGAAGAAGATGCTCTGCGAGGCGGTAAATCCGTTGCTTATCTTGCAGGCTTCGCCCACAAAGCAGTCTTGCATCTTGACCGAGTTGATGACCGACGAGCCGTCGGAGATGATGGAGTTTTCACAGATGACACCTGTGCCGATATAGACGGGCTGTCCTACGCTCTGCAGGGTGCAGTCGCTGAGTCGCGAGGCACCGCTTATCTCGCAGTCGGGCCCTATCACCGAGTTGATGATTTCCTTGGTGTTGACAATCTTGACTCTCTCGCCGATGGTGCCACGGTCGGGCATGGTGCAGTTGATTTCCTCGCGTATGAGCCGATAGATGGTGTCGCGCAGGTGATGGTCGCTGTGGTGCTTGACCATGAAGGCGGCAAACTGGCTGTTCAGGAGTCCGAACATCATGATGTTGCCTTCGCCCACCTCGTTGAGTACCGACACCACGTTGCCCTGGCCGAAGGTGGCGCCCTCGATGGTCTCCATCACACAGACGTTGGAGATGTAGCAGTTGGCTCCGATGGTGTAGTTGTTGATGTAGTTGCCTATGTTCTCTATCAGACAGTTGTCGCCGATAGTCACATTGCGCAGGGTGGCATTGCGTATGCCCGAGTGCTTGCTGAAGCCGGGGCTCACCTCAATGGTACGCTCGAAGACGCCAAGGCTGACGTCGCCGTAGAACATCACGTTGTGCAGATAGTCGGGCGTGAAATCTTCGCTCACGCTTACGGCAGTCCAGTCTTCAGCCTGGCAGCCGTTGAGTTCCAGGATATTAATCTCCTGTTCGCTTAATAGTCGCTGCATAGTTCATGGATAAAAAAGTTATACTTATTCTTCAGATGGATATAAAAAGTCGTTGTAGGGATATTTCTGAACATGGAGCTCGCGGATTTTGCGATAAAGCACATCGCGGAAGTGGTCTATGTTCTCTCGCTCACGGGCAGAGATGAAGATACAGTTGTCGCTCATTTTGGCCATCCACGTACGGCGCAGCTCGTCGAGCGTAATGTTTTCGCGGGTCATCGGGGTGAGGTCGTCTGCCTCTTTCTCGACCCAGTGGTAATTGTCTATCTTGTTGAAGACAAGCACCATGGGCTTGTCGGCGGAGTCGAGGTCCTTGAGGGTCTGGTTGACCACCTCTATCTGCTCCTCGAAGTCGGGGTGGGAGATGTCTACCACGTGGACCAGCAGGTCGGCTTCGCGCACCTCGTCGAGGGTCGACTTGAAGGAGTCTACCAGGTCGGTGGGCAGCTTGCGGATAAATCCTACGGTATCGGCGAGCAGGAAGGGGAGATTGTCTATCACCACCTTGCGCACCGTGGTGTCGAGGGTGGCAAAGAGCTTGTTCTCGGCGAATACCTCGCTCTTGGCCAGGAGGTTCATGATGGTCGACTTGCCCACGTTGGTATAGCCCACGAGCGCCACGCGCACCATGCGGCCGCGGTTCTTGCGCTGTGTAGTCTTCTGCTTGTCTATTTCCAGCAGTCTCTGCTTGAGCAGCGTGATGCGCTGCAGGATGATACGGCGGTCCATCTCGAGCTGGGTCTCACCAGGGCCGCGCAGTCCCACGCTTCCCTTGCCACCGCCCGAACCAGAGCCACCACCCTGACGCTCAAGGTGGGTCCAGAGGCGCTGCAGACGAGGCAGCATGTAACGATACTGCGCCAGTTCGACCTGAGTCTTGGCGTTGGCGGTCTGTGCGCGCATGGCAAAGATATCGAGGATGAGGCTCGTGCGGTCCAGTATCTTCACCTTGAGCTCGTTCTCGATGTTGCGCATCTGCTTGGCAGACAGCTCGTCATCGAAGATAACCATACCGATTTCCCGGTCGTTGTCTTCTTCGTCTTCTATATACTGCTTGATTTCTTCCAGTTTACCCTTGCCCACGTAGGTCACCGTATTGGGGCCGTTCACTTTCTGGGTAAACCGCTTTACGGTCACCGCTCCAGCCGTATCGGCCAGAAACTCCAATTCGTCTAAGTATTCTGTCGTCTTCTCTTCGTCCTGGTCTTTGGTGATGAGTCCCACCAGTATAGCAGTCTCTGCTTTTACCTCTGAAATTACAAATTCTTTCATCTATAATATATAATATGTGGACAAAGGTAGTGAAAACCGAAAACAATACAAAGAGAATTGTCCCTTTTTTTACCATCGGGACCTATTCTGCCAGTGATAAAGACGGTATAACCCTTGCCGCGGATGAAAGATATGTGCGGCAAGGGTTATACGGTCGTGGTAGTTTATGGCTTGGCGGGCTCCACCTTGATTTGGAATGGGGTGGTGGGCAGTCCGGCTGAGTTGTAGAGGTTGGCGTCGTCGGGGTTGTCGCCCCAGGCATATCTTACCATCATCGGCACGACGCCCTTGGGGGTGGTTAGCCTTACCTGGTTGGGTGCCACCACTTCGCCCTTGGCCCAGCGGTAGACGCCATCGGCACCTGCCACGGCGAAACCGCAAGCATAGCCGTAGCGGTCGTGGCAGACGAGCGTCTCGGCTTCGTTGCGGAGGGTGAGCAGTATGTTGCCGTCGGCAGTACGCTCGGCTCTTACGGGTTGGGGACTGTCGCAATAGACATCGTGCATGCCATACTCATGGTTGAGAGCCATGAGCGACAGACGGTTGGCCACGGTCTGCTTGTCCTTGGGGTGTACATCGTAGGCCTCGCCCACGTCGATGATTACCGCCTGACCCGTATGAGGCAGGCTGAGCGTGGCGTTCTGCGCATCGCGCAACGTGGCCCAGCTGCTCTCCGCCGGTGTGTCGACAGGCTTCATGAAATTGGCCAGCTGAACCCAATAGAACGGCATCTCAGGCCGCTTCCACTGCTCTCTCCAGTCGTTGATCATGGCAGGGAAGAGGCGGTAGTACTCCTGGGCACGGTTGGCATTGTTCTCGCCCTGATACCAGATGACGCCCTTGATGCCATAACGGCAGATGGGGGCAACCATAGCGTTGTAGAGACGCGAGGGATACTTGTTGGGATTGTCGGGCACGAAGCCTTCGAGGTCTTTGACGGCAGAGATGCGGTATTTCCACGGATGCTTGAGGATGGGAATGCGCTGGCTGCCCACGCGGATGAAGTAGAGATAGCGCGGGCCGTAGCAACCGCCGCCACCGTGGTCGTCGATGATTTTCACGGTCAGCTCGTTCTTGCCTGCCTTGAGCACGCCAGCAGGTATGGTGTAGGTGCGCTTGACGGTAAATCCCTTGGTTTCGCCTATGCACTGGCCGTTGACCCAGGTCACGTCGTCATCGTCTATCATGCCCATGTAGAGGGTGGCCTCCTTGCCGGTCAACTCTTCGGGCACATCAAACTGGGTGGTGGTCCATACCACGCCGTCCATCTTGGCGAGCGTGTCGATGGTCCACAGTCCCGGTACTTCAAGTCTCTGCCAGTCGCTCTTGTCAAAGTCGGTGCGATACCAGCCATCGCGCTCGCCACACTCTTCCCTTACGGCTTTGTCAAACTTGGCTTTGAGCTCCTGCCAACGCTTGGCCTGGGCGTCGAGGTCGGCGGTGCGCATCTCTTCTACCAGCGGGTTGTATTTGGGGAACGACTCTATCGCCTTGGGACTCATCCAGGTCTCGATGTCGGTGCCTCCCCACGAGGTGTTGATGATGCCCACGGCGCAGTTGAGCCGCTTGGCGAGTTCGCGAGCAAAGAGGTAGCCCACGGCGGTGAAGTCGCCCACCGTCTCGGGTGTCGATACCGTCCAGCTACCCACGACATCGGCTTGGGGAGTCTTTGCCATCGTGCGTTCCACCGTGAACACTCTGATGCCGCTGTTGTGGGCAGAGAGCGCAGCCTCCTCGGCGTTGTCGGCGCTGCAGAGGCGGAACTCCATGTTGGACTGGCCGCTCGCTACCCATACCTCGCCCACGAGGATGTCGCTCACGGTCAGGCTCTCCTTCCCTGTGGTCACGGTCATGGTGTAGGGCCCGCCATAGTTCATCGCCGGCAGCACGGCGAGCCATGTGCCGTCTTTCGCCGTGCGCACGGTGGTGCGGTGGTTGTCTATCGTCACCGTCACCTTCTGACCCTTGTCGGCCCAACCCCATACGTTTACTGCCTCGCCGGCCTGTATCACCATGTGATCGGTTATCACTGCCGGCAACTTCAGCTTTGCCGTTACGCCCGTGACAAGCATCAGGCATAACATTACTAATATTGTCCTTCTTTGTTTCATGATAATTGTATTGTTTAAGTCAACTGTATTGCTGTCTTTTGCAAATTTAGATAAAATTTCCGAATT
>ULIZ01057012.1_pt1 | contig 23332 bp, 21 predicted proteins | sample 1950601 | NCBI WGS metagenome assembly ULIZ01 (sample SAMEA4835456, study PRJEB28245) | human gut metagenome | biome: gut microbiome; material: fecal sample | place: Denmark | collected 2008 | reverse complement strand
CCACCAGTTGAACTGGTGGTTGCTGACTTAGTAAAATATATTCAAGTCACGAAGAGATTAGAGAAATTCATATTGATCAGATTATAAAAGACATCCAAGATGTAGAGCAAGAACTACAGTCAGAAAATACGATTGTAGTTGGTGATTTTAACATAAATCCATATGATCCAGGGCTTATTAACGCAAAATACTTTCATGGACTTCCAATATACGAAGAGGCAAAAAGAAAATCAAGAGTAATCGCTGGAAAAGAGTTTTATATGTTTTATAATCCTATGTGGAATTTACTTGGAGATGCACAAGAGCCATATGGAACATATTATTATGCTGGAAATGACCCGATTAATACATATTGGAATATATATGATCAAGTTATTATTCGCCCAGCATTAAGAGCACGTTTTGTGGAAGATAGTCTTAGAATAATAAAAGAAACAAAAACAAGGTTTTTATTAGATGGCAATGGGCATCCGGACAAAAGAATTAGTGATCATTTACCTATAGTGTTTGAAATTAAGGAGGACTGATTATGAGTAAAAAACTTAATTTGAGTGGAAAGCTGGATTTTACGGACATTGACTTAACTGCACCAGAAGTTGTTATCAATGAATTACTAGAAGAATTGCCAGTAGAGACCAACGGTTTGATTTGCGGTAAGATTCAATCTTATAGTGGTCATATAATGTCATATACAAAGAGCAATGGAATGGAAGCATTAGCAATGGCCATAGGAAATGCAACAGATAGAGAGGTAGACATACAGACTGATTTGGGTAAAATTGGAACAGAAACTCACAAATTTGAATGTTATCTGTACACACCAGAATATGAAAAGTATCGTTATAGAATGTTCTTTGTAAAGTATAATGTTTCAAATTATCCAGTAACAGTTGTTCTTGAAGAAAGTATTGCAAAGAGTATATCGGGAACAGGTAGAGGATATATTTACACCTGTGATACTCGTAATGAACTTGAAGAATTGGTTGTAAATATTTTAACGTCGAAGAGAATAATAACAGTTATGCAAGAACTGATTCGAGTAAACCAAGCTAAAAAAAATTCAGAAAAGACAGCGGAAACTACTATAGATGAAGAGAATGAGTAATCAAATATAATAAAAGCTGTAAGTTATGGAATATATGTGCTTTTTGCCTGGAACACATATAAAATCAAGACTTTTAGAAAATGACAGGGGAATTAACACCTGCTTTGCCACTAATAATTATAGGATTATCCGATAATAGAAAATCCCTTGGTTTTGAACGGGCTGAGGGATTTCCTTGTGTGTAAGATACAGGCAATGTAAAAGTACAGGGATAAAACAATTTTTATATCCCCCTGTTTATGCTCCTGATACTCACAATTATATGTCTATATGTCGAATTATGAGATGATATGCGATGAAATTAGAATCCAAGAAGTCTGGGAAGTCAGTAAAAACAATATATGCGGACTTATGCGAGGCTATACGAAAATGATAAAAGTCCTTTTCATCTGCCACGGCAGAATATAAAATTGTTAACATGATCTTAGCACCTGGAACAGCCAGCTACATATTCCCCCGGTGTCATTCCATACTTTTTCTTAAAAAGCTGTATGAAGTGGCTTTCATTGCAGAAGCAGAGCGTGTAACTGGTTTCGTTGATGGACATGCCGTGGGAAAGCATGCGCTTGGCCTCCTGTAATTTCTGGTCAAGGATATACCGGTGAAGAGAAATCTTCCGATCCTTTTTAAAGGCAGCAGATAAATAGTCCCGGGACACATGGAGGTTTCGGGCAAGATCTTCAATCTTAAGACGGCTGTGAAGATGAATATGAATGAGATGCACACACTGATTAATTAAGGGACTGGAGCATTGGGGAATGGTATTTTCTTTCACCTTTGTGACCAGCTCCATTGCTTTTTCACACAGATAATGAATACATTCTTCCATTGTTTTCAGAGAGTCAATTTCCTGAATATATTCGTCGCTTAGCTGATAGGCTTCACTTTCATCCAATCCCCCTAAAATCGCATAATGAATGGCAACGGCAATGGTCGATACTGCCCAGTAATGAATCTCCCGCAAGGGATTATCGGACATGTGACCGATGATCAGACCGGAATTCTGATACAGCGTCAGGGAATCCTCCACACCCTTCCGATCCCCATTCTGAATAGCCCGAAATAGCAGGAGTTCATAGTGGAAAGGCGTATGCGTCTTCCCATCCTCTCTTGCATCGTAGAGAAAATTTTGGGAAGAGGTAAGAAATTCGTAGTTTATTTCACGCTGATTTGAGGACATTCCGGACTCCTTTTAGATTTTTGTTTCTCTATTGTATTGTAACATAGATTGTAACGATTCAGAACCATAAATTTGATATGATATAACATAAAAATGATATAGGCTTCAACTCGAAGATGATAATTTGATCTTAGAAAGTAACATAAAATGGGGGTGTTTTATGGATCAGAATTTAGAAGAAATGTGCAGGCTCGTAACAGGAAAAGGAGCCTGGCATATTGGGGAACTTCAGGTGTCGGATGGCCCGCATGGTGTCCGGGCGCAGGAGGATGGAGCCAAGAACAATGACAGCTATGAGGCAACGTGTTTTCCAACGGCAAGCAGCGTGGCGTGCTCCTGGGATCCGGTCCTCATCGGACAAATGGCAGAAGGGATTGCGAAGGAGGCAAAGGAACTGGGTGTTTCGGTTGTGCTTGGTCCCGGAATCAACATCAAACGTTCCCCGCTTTGCGGAAGGAATTTCGAGTATTATTCGGAAGATCCATTCCTTGCGGGAGAATTGGCAGTGTCTTATATCCGTTCCATGCAGAAGTGTGGTGTCGGAACTTCGTTGAAGCACTTTGCAGGAAATAATCAGGAAACTCACCGCATGACCTCGAATTCCATGATCGATGAGCGGGCATTGCACGAGATTTATCTGGCGGCTTTTGAACAGGCGGTGAAGAGAGCAAGACCGGCTACGGTTATGGCCGGCTACAATTATCTGAATGGCGTACCGGCCTGTGAAAACAGGGAATTGCTGACCGGTATTCTGAGGGACAGATGGGGCTATGAAGGGCTTGTCATGAGTGACTGGGGAGCCTGCGTGGATCTTCCTGCCTGCATCAGGGCCGGAATGAATGTGGAGATGCCGGACAGCAACGGCAATCATTTTAAGGATCTTTCCAATGCCATAAAGACAGGAAAACTTCCGGTTTCCAAACTTGCGGAGGCAGCACAGAGAATTAAGGAGTTGGAGGAGACTTATGGCAGGGGGCAGAGAATCGGGAAAAGGTTAAACTGCGTTGTCCCTGAAACGAGATGTAGAAATCACGAGCTGGCAGAGAAAATCGAAGAAGAAAGTGCCGTTCTTCTTCAAAACGATGGATTCCTTCCGCTAAAGGGAAAAAAGGAAATCCTGATTCTGGGAGATCTGGCACTTCACCCACGAATTCAGGGAGGAGGCAGCAGCCATATCCATACGGAACGGGTCGATTCGGTGATGGAAGCTCTGGAAAAGGAGCATGTTACGGTACACTTTGCCAGAGGATATCAGAGTACTTCATGGAAGAGAAATAAGAGGCTGGAAAAGGAAGCACTGTTTTTGGCAAAAGAGGCAAAGGAGCGGAAGATCCCGGTGCTGTTCTTTGGTGGACTTACAGATATTGCAGAAGGAGAAGGATATGACCGGGAAAGCTTTTCTCTGCCGCAGAATCAGTCAGTACTTTTGCAGGAGTTGTTGAAGGTAAATGATAATATCGGGTTTATTTCCATAAGCGGTTCGCCTTATGATATGCAGCTTGTGTGTCAGTGCAGGGCAGTGTTGCAGCTTTATCTGGGAGGAGAAGCCGCCGGGGCGGCCTGTACACGGATTGTGTTGGGAAAGGCGAATCCTTGCGGGAAACTCGCAGAGACGATTCCTTACCGGGAAGAAGACGTACCAAGCTACGGAAACTTTGGAAAGCAGAAGGAACAGCGACTGCATCCGGATGAGGTGGAATACCGGGAGAGTATTTTCGTGGGCTACCGGTATTACGATACTTTTGAGGTGCCGGTGAGGTTCTGTTTCGGACATGGATTGAGCTATACCAGCTTTTCCTATTCCAATCTCACAATCACAGAGAAGGAGAATCAAAGCTATACGGTTACGTTTGAGGTGGAAAACACCGGTGAGACTGCAGGAATGGAGATTTCGCAGGTTTATGTGAGAAACCCACAGACGGAAGATTTCCGTGCCAGAAGGGAATTGAGGGGATTTGCAAAGACTGCTTTAGAGCCTGGCGAAAAGAAGAAAGTGGAAGTTATGTTAACTGACAGGGCTTTCTCGGTTTATCAGAATTCGGAATTTGAGGTAATCGGAGGCGACTATGAGATTCAGATCGGTGCTTCTCTTAACGACATCCGGCTGGCAGGGGAGGTAGAGGTTCAGGGAGCGGAGCTTGAGAGCCCTTTGAGTCTTAAGAATAAGGTGCCTCTTACGAAAGAAGATTTTGACAGGATTTATACTTATTCGAGGACTCATCTTTCCCATACCGTTCCGGGAGAATTTACAACAAAGAATTCTCTAATGCAGATGCAGCCGTATTCCCGGCTTGCCAGAAGATGGATCCGGATCGGGAAGCTGGCGGCGAGGCTGATGTATTTCCCGAAGTCCGTGAAGGACCCGGAGGTGCGGATGATGCTGGAAGGAATTTTAGAAGGAAACGTGGACAGTGTCTGTAATCAGAGTGGTGGTATGGTGAAACGAAAGACGATTTTAAAAATTGTAGATTCTGCGAACAGGGGGAAGAAACATGAATGATAAATTAGATGCAAGAACAAAATGGAGCTATTGTATTGGAGCAACAGGGCGGGATGCTGCGTATGCGCTGGTGAGTATGTACCTGATTCTTTATGTCCAGTACACGATGAATTTAAGCAGCGTGCAGTTTGCCGTGATCAGCGCTGCCATGATCGTCTGCATGGTCTGGGATGCAGTCAACGATCTGCTGATGGGAATTATTATTGAAAATACGCATTTCCGGATGGGAAAATTCAAGCCCTGGATTCTGATTGGTTCGATCAGTAATGCCGTGGTGATCATCGGTCTGTTTACGATAAGACCGCAGGGCTGGGGATTTGTAGCATTTTACAGTCTCTTTTATCTACTGTGGGGAATGACGTATACCATGAATGATATTGCCTACTGGGGCGTGCTTCCTTCGTTAAGCTCGGATCCGGGAACCCGGGACAGTCTGGTTACGATCATGAGTATTTTCGTCTGCATCGGTCAGTTTTCAGTGGCCGGTGTGGTTCCTGTCGTTATTGCAGGAAATGCGGTAATGGCTTACCGGATCGTTGCGCTGGTCGTAGCCTTAGCACTTATTGCTTTCCAGATGCTGACCGCCTTTGGCATCCGGGAAAAGGAACGGAAGGAGCAGACCGAGAAGTTATCCTTAAAGGATATGTATCACATTTTTGCAAGAAATGATCAGCTTGTGGCAGCAGGCATTGCATCCATCTTTTTTAACATTACCTGCAATATCCTGATTATTTTTGGAGTGAATTTCTTCTATATAGAATATGGTTATTCGGAAAGTGGAAATCGGGTATTTTACTTTACCGTGATGTACGGACTGGGAATGCTGATTTCGCAGGCGAGCTATGCGTTCTTGGCAAAACACTTTTCAAGAGGTAAAATACTTAAGATATGTCTCGTTGCCTTACTGGCAGGGTATGCAGGTTTCCTTGGATTTGGCTATGTGCTGCCGAAGAACGTCATCCTGTTAAATGTCATCGGCTTTCTCATCTTTTTCTTTCAGGGATTGATGAATCTGGTGATCGTCGTTATGATTAACAACACGATCGAATACGATGAGGCAAGATTTCACGAGCGGCATGATTCCGTGATTTCCGCAGTCCGCTCTTTCAGCGTAAAGCTGGCAGGTGGGATTAATCAGGGCTTATCCACACTGGTGCTGATTGCGAGCGGAATTTATGCAAAGAGCCAGAGAATCAGTGCGTTGGAGATTGCCGTAAACCGTGGGGAACTGTCCAGTGAGGAAGCATTGCTTACCGCCAATCAGTATATTGGTGAGATCTCTGCCACACAGGGGCTGGTGTTCCGACTTGGCATGGTATTGATTCCGGTAGCGGCATTGCTGGTTTCGTATGTGGTACTCCGGAGCAAATATCACATTGACGAAGCGGAGTATGAAAAGCTGATTCAAAACTGCATTCCCGTGAAAAAATTCGGTTGAGTTTCCTGTAGAAATATGTTATATTAGCGCATGAATTGAATATGGAGTATGTAAGGTGTCGGAGCAATGCGTGGCAATTTTGCCGTATCATAGATGCGCGTTGGCTCCGGTGAAAAGGGAAACAGGTGTAAATCCTGTACGAACTCGTCACCGTAATTAGGGAGTAGAAGCCGAGATATCACTGGGAAACTGGGAAGATGGCGGATGCGATGATCTTTAAGCCGGGAGACCTGCCTGACTGCTGTACAGAAACGATTGTTTCAGACCACGAGTAAAAAGGTTGTACGTAATGCGGACCGTTGGGGATGCTGCAGATTTTGCACAATTCCGGATGGTTACGTTTTCTTTGTGTACAAACCCTTTACCTGTTAAAAATAGGAAAGGGTTTTATTTGTTTATGGAAATTCCATTGGAATTTCTATAAAGCGAACTCTTTATTTACTGCGTAAACTCCCGTTTCCTGTTAGCCTACTTCATAACAAAAACGCAGGAAACCTGCAGAAAAGAGGAGAACTTATGAAAAACAAAATTGTAGCAGTACTTATGGCATCGGTACTTGGTGTATGTACGCTTGCCGGATGTGGAAGCAGCAATACACAGGAAACCACAGCAGAAGAAACTACACAGACTGAAGATGCGACCGGGGATGCAGCAGCTTCTGAAACAGAAGAAGCTACAGAGGAAGAGGCAGACACCGCAGAGAGTGAGGATGCAGACCAAATGGCAGCAGACAATGTAGCAGCATTGATTGATGCAATTTATGTGCAGGAAAGAACCGAAAACACCGATCAGCAGTGTGCAGATGCAAAGGCTGCATGGGATGCTTTAACAGATGTACAGAAGGAACTGGTAGAAGGTGAAAATGCAGATCCGGATTACTTCGGAAGAGATACCGGAGATGCTTCTAAGGATGATGCACGTAATCAGGATGAAATCGGTGAAAATGAAATTCTGGTAGTAAGCTTTGGTACTTCCTTTAACAACAGCCGTGCAGCAGACATTAAGGGAATCGAAGATGCCCTGCAGGCTGCATATCCGGACTGGTCAGTCAGAAGAGCATTTACTGCACAAATTATTATTAACCATGTACAGGCCCGTGATGGTGAGAAGATTGATAATGTGAACCAGGCACTGGACCGCGCGGTTGCAAACGGTGTCAAGAACCTGATTGTACAGCCGACACACTTAATGCATGGTGCAGAGTATGATGAATTAGTTGGAGAGCTGGATAATTACAAGGATCAGTTCGAATCCGTCCAGGTTGCAGAGCCGTTACTTGGTGAAGTAGGTGCAGATGCAACGGTAATCAATGCAGATAAGAAGGCGGTTGCAGAAATTCTTACCGCAGAAGCAGTAAAGAATGCAGGCTATGACAGTCTGGATGCAGCGAAGGAAGATGGTACCGCATTTGTATTTATGGGACATGGAACCTCTCATACTGCAAAGGTGTCCTACAGCCAGATGCAGACACAGATGAAGGAGCTTGGTTATGATAATGTATTTATCGGTACGGTAGAGGGAGAACCGGAAGAAACTGCATGTGAAGCAGTCATTGATGCAGTAGCAGAAGCCGGATATACCAAAGTCATTCTTCGTCCGTTAATGGTTGTTGCCGGAGATCATGCAAACAATGATATGGCAGGCGGGGATGAGGATTCCTGGTTAAGTATGTTCAAGGCTTCCGGTAAGTTTGACAGTGTCGATACCCAGATCGCAGGACTTGGTGAAATCGAAGGAATCCAGCAGATTTATGTAGAGCATACGGCAGATGCTATGAATCAGTAGAATCGGTATAGCTGACTGGAATGAAAATAAACCTGTATCGAACAGGATGTTGTGAGGCGGACAATGAGTAAGATAAAAACAATCCTTTTGACCGGCGTATTGGTTTTCAGTATGGCTTTTGTAAGTGCCTGTGCTGGAAAGACAGAGGATCAGCAGGAGGCGGCTGTCGAAGAGACAGCCCCTGCTGCTAAAGAAGTTACGGAAGAACCCGAAGAGAGTGAAGCAGCGACAGAGGTTCAGGAAGACACAGCAGAAACCACGCAGGCAATACTTCCGGATGGAACTTATGATGCGGAATTTTCTACGGACAGTTCCATGTTCCATGTGAGTGAAGCCTGTGATGGAAAGGGTGTCCTGACGGTAGAAAACGGTCAGATGACCATTCATGTATCTCTGGCCTCCAAGAAGATCCTGAATCTTTATCCGGGATCTGCAGAGGATGCGCAGAAGGACGGTGCACAGCTTTTAGAGCCGACAGTGGATGAAGTAACCTACAGTGACGGCCTGACCGATGAGGTATATGGATTTGATATTCTGGTTCCGGCATTGGATGAAGAATTTGATGTTGCCCTGATCGGAACCAAGGGCAAGTGGTATGATCACAAGGTCTGCGTATCGAATCCTGTAGAAGCTTCTGAAGCAGAAACAGCAGGGACATCGGCTTCCGGCGAAGCTTCAGGAAAATCCGGCATTCCTGATCTTACAGATGGAAGCTATTTAGTAGAGATGACCTTTGAAGGAGGAAGCGGACGCGCAAGCATTGCTTCTCCTGTGACGATTACCGTAGAGAATCAGAAGGTGACAGCTTCCGTAGAATGGAGCAGTCCGAACTATGATTATATGCTGGTAGACGGAGAGAAGTTTCTTCCGGTAAACACCGAAGGAAATTCCGTATTTGAGATTCCCGTAGCCGCTTTTGACGAACCGGTGACGGTAATCGGAGATACTGTGGCAATGAGTAAGCCACATGAAATCGAGTATACCCTGACCTTTCATTCCGATACGATCAAGGCGCTCGATTAAGAGGAACGATCTATGAGAAAAAGAAGAAAGAAAACAATCGTATCCGGTTTGTTTTTGCTGGGACTGCTTGGGCTTTTGGGCTGTGGCAGTCCTTCTTCTGATTCTGCTTCGATCGTACCGGGGAAGAATGCAGCTTTTCCGGAGGATGCGAATGAAAAAGCAGGAGCAGCCGGGATAAGTGCAGATAAGGCAACGATTCTTTTCCCGGAAGGCACGAATGAGGCAGAATCAGAAGAACTGGTTTATGAAGGCAGCATGGAACTGCAGTATGCACAGAATTTTTCCGTGGACTACTATGAGGGCGGATACCGGATGTTAAAGACGATGGACGGAACGGAGCTTTTCATTGTGCCGGAGGAAAAAGAGATACCGGAAAACCTCCCGAAAGAGGTGATTGTCATGCAGCAGCCCATCCGGAACCTGTATCTGGTATCGTCTGCGGTGATGGACATGTTTGTGAAGCTTCAAGCTCTTGATACGATACGGTTTTCCGGGCAGAAGGAAGAAAACTGGTATGTGGAGGAAGCCAGGGATGCCATGGAGCGGGGCGATATCCGGTATGCCGGAAAGTACAGTAAGCCGGATTATGAAACAATCGTTTCAGAAAACTGCTCCCTCGCCATTGAAAACCGGATGATTACGCATACGCCCGAGGTGATTGAAATGCTGAATGACTTTGGAATCCCGGTGATGATTGAGTATTCCAGTTATGAATCCCATCCGCTTGGCAGGGTGGAATGGATTAAATTCTTCGGTGCCATGGTGGGAAAGGAAGAAGAGGCGGAACAGATCTTTGCAGAGCAGACGGCTATTTTAAAGGAAGTGACCTCGGATGAAAAGACCGATCAGACTGTGGCATTTTTCTTTATCACCTCAAACGGGCTGGTGCAGATCCGGAGAAGCTCCGATTATATCCCGAAAATGATTGAGCTTGCGGGAGGCAGATATATTTTTGAGGACATGGGGGAAGAAGGTGGACGTTCGACCATGAACATCCAGATCGAGGAGTTTTATGAAGGGGCAAAGGATGCGGATTTTCTGATTTATAACAGTACGATTGACGGTGGCGTGGATTCCATTGCACAGCTCCTTGAAAAATGCCCGGTTCTGGAGGATTTTAAAGCAGTACAGGAAGGAAATGTATTCTGTACGACCAATGACTATTATCAGCAGTCGATGTCCGTTGGTGATCTGATGAAGGACTTTCATATCATGCTCCTTCGGGGGGATGATACGCAGATGAAGTATCTTTTCCGGCTGAAATAGGGGAGGAAGTATATGCAGCATAACCGAACATTAAGAGTGATAACGGCATTCCTTTTACTGACAGCAGGAATTATTCTGTTCCTGATTCTGAATGTTTGCATCGGAACGGTGTCCATTCCGTTTAAGGATATTCTTTCTTCCATCCGGGGACAGGAGGTATTGAATGCGAGAATTCTGTGGGACATCCGGATGCCGCGGACGCTGGCTGCGTTAATCCTTGGTGGGGCGCTTGCCCTTGCCGGATATTTATTACAGACCTTTTTCCATAATCCGATTGCAGGACCTTTTGTGCTCGGAATCTCATCCGGAGCGAAAATGATGGTTGCATTATTCATGGTATTTTTCATGGGACGATCCATAAGGGTAACCTCTTTTACGATGATTCTGGCAGCATTTCTCGGTGCCATGATCTGTATGGGCTTTGTGCTTCTGATGGCACGCCGGGTAAACCGGATGTCGATGCTGGTGGTAAGCGGTGTGATGATCGGTTATATCTGTTCGGCGATTACCGAGTTTGTCGTGACCTTTGCGGAGGATGCGGAAATTGTGAATCTGCATAACTGGTCACGGGGAAGCTTTTCCGGGATGAACTGGAACCAGGTGAGGGTGATGTCGGTGGTGGTTTTCCTTACCTGCATCTGCATCTTTTTACTGGCAAAGCCCTTAAGTGCTTATCAGATGGGAGAGGGCTATGCACAGAACATGGGAGTGAATGTGCGGCTTTTGCGGATTGCACTGGTGGTTTTATCCAGTGTCCTTTCGGCATGTATTGTGGCGTTTGCAGGACCAATCTCTTTCGTGGGAATTGCGGTGCCGCACCTTGTTAAGCAGCTCCTTGGAACGACGAAGCCGATTCTGATGATTCCGGCCTGTTTTCTTGGCGGCGGAGTGTTCTGTCTGTTCTGTGATCTGCTTGCGAGGATGGTTCTGGCACCGACCGAATTGAGTATCAGCACGGTGACGGCGATCTTCGGAGTGCCCGTTGTCTTATGGGTGATGGTTCGCAGGAATAAGGAGAAGATGGACACATGAAGGATTATTTCCGTACCATAAAAATGGCAGTGGGCTATAACGGAAAGCCCCTGATGGAACAAATCGAAATCGGACTTTCGAAGGGTGAAATCCTGACACTGATCGGTCCGAACGGTTCCGGCAAATCGACCATCCTTAAAAGCATTGCCGGACAGTTGGCGCTGCTTGGCGGTACGATTATGCTGGGAAGCAGTCATTTGGAAGAAATGTCCTTATCCAGGAGAGCACAGACGATGGCCGTACTGCTGACGGAACGTCTGCGTACGGAAATGATGACCTGTGAGGATGTGGTGGCAACCGGAAGATATCCTTATACCGGGCGGTTCGGTATCCTTTCGGAAAAGGACCGGGAGGCCGTGGCAGAGGCCATGAAGCTGGTGCATGTAGAGGAACTTAAGGAACAGGATTTTACCCGGATCAGTGACGGACAAAGACAGCGGATTATGCTGGCACGTGCGATCTGTCAGGAGCCGGAAATTCTGATACTGGATGAGCCGACGTCGTATCTGGATGTGAAGTATAAGCTGGAATTTTTGTCAGTGTTACAGGAAATGAAACGGAAGAAAAAGCTGACTGTGATCATGTCCCTGCATGAGATTGAACTGGCAGAGATTATCTCCGATCAGATTCTGTGTATCCGGGAACACCGGGTAGACCGGATGGGAACTCCGGCAGAGGTACTGGACAAAGGATATATTGCGAAGCTGTTCGATATTACAGCGGGAAGCTACGAGGAAACAACCGGAAATGTGGAGTTGCCGGCACCACGGGGAGAGCCTGAGGTTTTTGTGATGGCAGGAGGCGGCAGCGGCAGGAGTGTCTACCGGAAGCTGCAGCGGGAGGGGACACCATTTGCAACCGGAATTCTGTTCCGGAATGATCTGGATTATCCGACTGCGAGGGCACTTGCCGGCAAGGTGATTGTAACGGAAGCTTTTGAGCAGGTTCCCCGGGAAACCCTGCAGGAAGCAAAGAATATATTAAGTAACTGCAAAAAACTGATCTGCTGCCGGAAAAGCTTTGGGAGCTTCGAGAAGGAGAACGAAGAACTGCTGAACTGGGCGCAGGAGAAGAAGATCGAAATTGAGTTTCAAAATGCAGGAGAAGAATGTTGCCAGAGAAGAATGATACCAGAGAAAAGTGATACCAGAGAAGAGTGATACCGGATAAGAGTAATACCGGGGAAGAAATGGGACAGTAAGGAGATAGAAAAGGAAGATAGCCTTTAAGAAAACAGGCATGAGGATAAACAGATGGCAAAGGTAATTATGATACAGGGAACCATGTCGAATGCTGGTAAGAGCTTTCTGGTGGCTGGGCTGTGCCGGATTTTTAAGCAGGACGGATGGCGAGTGGCTCCTTTTAAATCACAGAATATGGCGCTCAATTCCTTTATTACGAAGGAAGGGCTGGAAATGGGAAGGGCTCAGGTCATGCAGGCGGAAGCAGCAGGGATCGATCCAATGGTCTGTATGAATCCGATTCTGCTAAAACCCACGAATCATACCGGCTCGCAGGTCATTGTCAATGGAGAAGTGATCGGCAACATGAGCGCGCGGGATTATTTTGCCTACAAAAAGCAGTTGATTCCGGACATCCGGAAGGCATTCCGGAAGTTAGAGGAATATGCGGATATTATTGTGATCGAGGGAGCAGGGAGCCCTGCGGAAATCAACCTGAAGGAAAACGACATTGTGAATATGGGTCTTGCGCAGATGCTGGATGCGCCGGTGCTTTTAGTCGGGGACATTGACCGTGGAGGGGTGTTTGCACAGCTCCTGGGAACCTTGATGCTTTTGACGGAAGAAGAAAGAAAACGGGTCAAGGGCCTTATTATTAATAAATTCCGGGGAGATAAGTCGATTCTTGACCCGGGAATTACGATGCTGGAAGAAAAGGGCGGTGTTCCGGTTACGGGAGTGGTTCCTTATATGGAGCTTGCGCTTGAGGATGAGGATAGCCTTACCGGACGTTTTGACCGCAAAAAGGAAGGACTGATTGACATTGCGGTCATTCATTACCCGAGAATATCCAACTTTACGGATTTCAATGTTTTTGAGCAGTTTCCGGAGGTGACGGTGCGTTATGTGACCTCGATCAGTGAACTCCATCATCCGGATCTCATTTTTCTTCCGGGCAGCAAAAATACGATGGGGGACCTCAAATGGATGCGGCAGAACGGTCTGGAAGCTGCGGTAAAAAGATTAGCAGGAGAGATCCCGGTATTCGGAATCTGCGGAGGCTATCAGATGTTAGGAGAAACCATAGCAGATCCCGATGGTGTGGAAGAGGGCGGCTCTATCCGGGGAATGGAATTGTTATCTGTAACGACCGTCTTACAGAAGGAGAAGCGGCGCTGCCAGACAGAAGGCAGCGTAGGACAGATAGAAGGACCGTTACAGGGGATGTCCGGAAAGGCTTTCCGGGGCTACGAAATTCATATGGGAAAGACATTGTCGAAAGAAGAGACAGGCGAGGCTTTGCCGGAAAACCAGCCGGTGATCCAGACAGGAGCAAATCCGAATGTTTACGGTTCCTATGTGCACGGACTGTTCGATCAGGCACAGATTGCAGGGGAGACTGTACAGGCTCTTGCAAAGAAAAAGGGCGTTTCCCTGCAGGATGGTCAGATGGAGGACTATCAGAGCTTTAAGGAAAAGCAGTATGACAAGCTGGCAGATACCTTACGGCTTTACTTAAATATGGAGGAAGTTTATGGAATGCTTCGGGATGCCGGTATTTAAGGATTATACCAGGGAGGAACTAAAGCAGATTAAAATAGAAGCACCGGAGGAACAGATGCGTAAGAATGTGCAGAAGAACTGGGATCATGTTGCCAAACCGTTAGACGGTATGGGACGGTTTGAAGCACTTACTGCACAGATCGGAGCGATCCTTGGAACGGAGGTACTTGACCTTTCAAAAAAGGCAGTACTGATCTTCTGTGCCGATAACGGGATTGTGGAAGAAGGGATAAGCCAGAGCGGACAGGAAGTGACCACAGCAGTTGTGCAGGCTATGGGGCGAAATGCTTCTTCGGTCGGGAAGATGAGTGCAAAGGCCGGAGCTGTGACAATTCCGATAGATATTGGGATGAGCCACAAGGGTTCCATTCCGGGAGTGCGGAATGAGAAGCTTCGGTGCGGAACGCGGAACTTCCGGAGGGAGCCTGCCATGACGGAAGAAGAGACCGTGAAAGCCATTGCGACAGGCATAAAGCTGGTACAGGAATGTAAGAGGGATGGCTATACGCTTCTGGCAACCGGGGAAATGGGAATTGGAAATACAACAACAAGCAGTGCTGTGGCAGCCGCAGTGCTGCGGTGTGATCCCGTACTTGTCACCGGAAAGGGAGCCGGGTTAAGTGAAGAAGGGCTCTTACGGAAGCAGCAGTTGATTGCAGAGGCAATCCGGAGCTATGATTTGTATAAGGCAGATCCGTTCACGGTCTTAAGCACGGTCGGAGGCTTTGATATTGCAGGATTGGTTGGAATGTGCGTGGGAGGTGTGCTCTTTCATCTGCCCATCGTCTTAGACGGGGTGATCAGTATGGTGGCAGCCCTCGTTGCAGAACGTCTTTTTCCGGGGACCAAGGAGTATCTGCTCCCCTCACACAGGGGAAAGGAACCGGCCGTAGAGTTACTGATGAAGGAGCTGCAGATGGAGCCGGTGATCGATGGGAAAATGGCACTGGGAGAAGGAACGGGTGCGGTCATGCTCTTTGCTCTACTGGATATGGCGCTGCAGTTGTATGAGACCGGAACCACCTTTTCCGGGATGCAGATTTCAGCATATAAGAGGTTTACATAATGTAAAATTACCGGAAAGCAAAAGAACAGGAAAAAGGATAAGGATTATGGTAGTTTTAGTCACAGGTGGCAGCGGAAGCGGAAAGTCCGCCTTTGCGGAAGAATATCTGATGCGTCTGTCCACGCAGGCAGAAACAAAGTATTATATCGCGACCATGCAGCCGTTTGGGGAAGAAAGCCTTGCTAAAATCAGACGTCATCAAAGGCTCCGTGCCGGGAAAGGCTTTACGACGATTGAGCAGTCAAGGGATCTTACAAAAGCAGCGCAGAGATTTGCAAAGCCGTCCAATCAATTTCAGGAGGAAGCTGTGACGATCAATCGGCCGGAAAATTCCGTACCGTTCATACGGGATACGGCACTCCTGGAATGTATGTCCAATCTGGTTGCAAATGAAATGTTTGCAAAAAATAAAATCCGGTTAAGGGATGAGGTGACCGCACAGATTCTTGATGGAATAGAAGCACTGAACCGCCAGCTTGCCCACTTTCTTATCGTGACAAATAATGTATTTGAGGATGGCATTTCCTATGAAGAAACGACCGCGGAATATATCGAGGCGATGGGGCAGGTCAATGAAAGACTGGCGGCCATGGCCGATACCGTGATTGAAGTTGTGGCCGGTATTCCGGTTGTCTGGAAAGGAACGTTATTATGAAACTGTTAAAAGCGCTTATCATTTCTTTTTCCATGTATTCGGGGATTCCGATGCCACAGTTTGAGTGGAAAGAGGAAGATATGAAATATATGTTATGCTTTTTTCCATGGATCGGTGCAGTGATCGGAGCTGGCATTGTTCTTTGGTCCATGTTATGTAAACAGGCTGAACTGGGAATGCTTTGCTATACAATGGGAGGGGCAGCCATTCCTCTGCTCATTACCGGCGGTTTTCATGTGGATGGCTTCATGGATACGATGGACGCGTTCCACTCGTACCAGCCGAAGGAGAAGAAGCTGGAAATACTGAAGGATTCCCATATTGGAGCGTTTTCGGTGATTATGCTGGCACTTTACGGCCTGATTTATCTGGGTGCATTTTCAGAGATCGGGCTGGAAAGCGGACTTTGGATTGTCTGTGCCGGATTTGTGTTGTCGAGAGTATTAAGCGGCATTGCAGTGGTTACCTTCCGCTCCGCGAAAAGTGATGGCCTGCTTTACCTGTTTGCAAGCAGGGCGCAGAAGCGGATTGTGAAGGCCTCTCTTTATGTGCAGGGAATCCTGTGTATCGCATTCATGCTATGGCAGTCATTTTTGCAGGGAGGAGCGGCGGTACTTGCAGCGCTTTTGATATTCGCCTATTACCATCACCGGACAAAAAAGGAGCTCGGTGGAATTACCGGGGATACCGCAGGATGGTTTGTGCTGCTGTGTGAAGAAATGGTGATGGTTGTAGTGGCAGTAGCGGGTAAGTTGATATAAGAGGAAAATCATGAAATTAATTATAGGTGGTCTGGCACAGGGAAAATTGCATTATGTCCTGCAAAAGGAAGGAAACGGGAAGAGTATTATCTTTGATGGGGTACTTCCGGAAGAGGGACAGATACAGGAAGCCAGGAAAAAAGCAGGTGGTGAAAAAAAGATGATGATTATCAATCACTTCCATCATGTTGTGAAGAAGGAACTGGCAGGAAAAAGAACCCCGGAGGAACTGGAAGCGGATGTGATGGAGTTTGTGGAGAAACATCCGGAGGTTATTCTGATTTGTGATGAAATCGGAAACGGAATCGTTCCGGTGGATGCGTTTGAAAGAACCTATCGGGAGCAGACCGGAAGAATTCTGATCCGGCTTGCACAAAAAGCAGATGAGGTGGTGCGTGTATTATGCGGAATCGGTCAGAGAATCAAATAGAAGTTTATCTGATCCGGCACGGAGCAACGAATGCCAATCGTGAGCACCGGTATCTGGGGAGGACGGAGGAGCCGTTAAGTGAAGAAGGACGGGAGGAATTAAAGGCTTTTCAAAGGCAGGGCATCTATCCTGATCCGGCATCCTTACAAGCCTTATTTGTCAGTCCTATGGAACGGTGCCGGGAAACAGCGGAGCTTTTGTTTGGGGACTGTGAGCAGCATGTGATTCCGGAATTCCGGGAGATGGACTTCGGACTCTTTGAAGGAAAGAATTATCAGGATCTGCAGGGAGATGCCCGGTACCAGACATGGATTGACAGCAACGGAACAATCCCTTTTCCGGAAGGAGAAAGCCGGGAGGACTTTATTGCACGGTGCAGGAAGGGATTTGAAGAGATGCTCCGGATTGCAATTGCCGGGGTTATAGGTAGAAATGAAGAAGACAAAAATGCAGAAGATAAAAATGCAGAAAATGACAGGAATGTGAAGAATCAGAAGAATACAGACAATCAGAAGAAGTTAGAGAAGCTGGAGAATATAGAAAAACAGCAAAATGCAGCAAAGCAGAAAAACAGGGATGAGAATCTGAAAATTGCTGCCGTGGTTCATGGAGGAACGATAATGGCAGTGTGCAGCAGCTTTACGGATGGTGAGTACTTCGATTTTCAGATTGGAAACGGAGAAGGTTACCGCTGCAAAGTAACCGTCGGGCAGTCATCCGGGGAGATATATATGGATAAGTTATGTAAATTAGTTATGTAAAATAGTTATGTAAACTACATAGACATAATGAATGATTGTAATTATGCGGTACAGCTTGAAGCATTTACCGCTGAAGGTATAAGAACATGATTTGAGAGTGCAAAATTCCATAGGTGAAGCTGATCTTAAATGAATTTTGCATTGTAACTGTGAAGGTACTGAATAGTTATGTATGATCGAATATATCATATGGGGAGAATACCATGCTGAAATATCATATGACAGCGTTCTTTCTGGGTTTCCTTCTGGATCTTCTGCTGGGGGATCCCTACTGGCTGCCGCATCCGATCCGGCTGATCGGCAATCTGATCGCGGCACTTGACCGGAAACTGCTGGGGAATCCGGAAGAAAGTAAAAGAAATGATCGTAGAGAATTTCATAGAGGAATTGTGCTGGTTGTACTGGTGCTTTTTAGTGTAATCGTGGTGGCTGCAGTTCTTTTATTTGGCGGATATGCCCTGCATCCTTACATAGGCTTGGTGCTGGAAACCATCATGACCTATCAGATTCTGGCAGCGAAATGCCTGAAGGTTGAGAGCATGAAGGTCTATGCCTGCTTAAAGAGGGGAGATCTTCCGGCAGCGAGAAAGGCGGTATCCATGATTGTCGGAAGAGATACGGACGTACTCGATGAGACAGGAGTCGCCAGGGCGGCGATTGAAACGGTAGCGGAGAACACCTCGGATGGAGTGATTGCACCGATGCTGTATCTGGCATTGGGAGGACCGGTGCTGGGGTTCTTTTATAAGGCCGTGAATACGATGGATTCCATGGTTGGCTATAAGAATGACCGTTATCTCTATTTTGGAAGAGTGGCAGCGAAGCTGGATGATGTGGTGAATTTTTTCCCTGCCAGAATCAGTGCTTATCTGATGATTCTTTCCGCTTTTGTCGGTGGAAGTGCATACGATGGAAAAAGGGCGTTTCAGATTCACAGGAGGGACCGTAGGAACCATGCCAGTCCGAATTCGGCACAGACAGAATCGGCATGCGCGGGAGCACTTGGAATCCGGCTTGCCGGAGATGCCAGTTATTTTGGTAAAGTGGTGAAAAAACCCTATATCGGAGATGCGGTGCGGAAGGTGGAATTCGAGGATATCAAACGGATCAATCACCTTATGTATCTTACCGCATGGCTTTGTGAGCTTTTGTGTATAGGGATGATGGGAATTACATTTCTACTTTGGATAAGCTAGAAAGGAGCCGGAGAAACACGATGAAAAACAAAGCAATACACGGTGGAGACATCTACCGGAATCAGGTCCGGCTTGATTTCTCGGTCAATGTAAATCCGCTTGGAATGCCGGACGGAGTCGAAGCGGCGTTGCATGAAGCAGTCTGCAGCGTGCAGGAATATCCGGATATGGAGGCGTTGGCACTGAAGGAAAGCCTTGCAGAGAAGCTTGCTGTTCCGGAAGAGAAGCTGCTTTTCGGAAACGGAGCTTCGGAGCTTCTGATGGCGGTTGTGCATGCCATGCATCCAACGAAAATCATGATCCCTTCTCCTTCCTTTTATGGTTATCAGCATGCGGCGAAAGCAGCAGGAAGCAAAGTGATTCCACTTATGCTAAAGGAAGAGAACGGGTTTTTATTAACAGAGGAATTATTTACTGTTTTGGAACAGGAAAGACCGGAGCTTCTTATTCTGGCAAATCCCAACAATCCGACCGGAGTGCTTACTTCGAAGGAGTATCTGAAACAGCTTTTGGGGAAATGCAGGAAAACCAATACCTTTCTGTTACTGGATGAATGCTTTATCGAATTCTGTGAAGGGCAGGATACCATGCTTTCTGAAATCGGGAAAGAGGACCGGCTGCTTTTGCTGCGGGCCTTTACGAAGAGTTTCGCTATTCCGGGAGTACGGCTTGGCTATCTGGTTGGCAGCACAGAAGAGCTACTTATAAGGATCCGGGAGCAGCTTCCGGAGTGGAATCTATCGGTTTTTGCCCAGAAGGCAGGACAGGCATGCCTTTCTTCGGAAAACGAAGCTTACCTTACAGAGACCGTCCGCTATGTGAAAAAGGAGCGGCAGTTTCTTACAGAGGAACTACAACAAATGGGGATCCGGATATTGCAAGGAGAAGCGAACTTTCTTTTGTTTTACTGTGAGGAAAATCTGTATGAGAAATTGCTGCGGCGGGGAATTCTGATCCGTGACTGCTCGAATTTTGAAGGACTGTCCCAAGGGTATTATCGCATTGCCGTGAAGCGTCATGAAGAAAATCTGCAATTACTGGAAGCAATAAAGGAGTGTTTAAAACCGTGATTGAACATTTATTACCGGAACAGATTGAACAAAGAAGCTTTGAGATCATCGATGGGGAGCTTAAGAAGCGCGGAATTGTGCTGCCCAAAGAGCAGGAAATGATTACGAAAAGAGTCATTCATACGACCGCAGACTTTGAATATACGGATACCCTGACCTTTTCGAAGGGAGCAGTAGGGATTGCCAGGGAGCTTCTGAAGAAAGGAGCCGATATTGTAACGGATACGAATATGGCGCTCTCCGGAATTAATAAGAGGTCACTGGCCGGACTGGGTGGAGAGGTACATTGTTATATGGCAGATGAAACCGTTGCAAAACTTGCCAGGGAGCGCGGAACAACGCGCGCGGCTGTCAGCATGGAAATAGCAGCGAAGATTCAAAAGCCGGTGATCTTTGCCGTAGGAAATGCACCGACAGCGCTCATTCAGATCTATGAAATGATGCAGGGCAGTGACTGGCGTCCGGCGTTTGTGATCGGTGTTCCGGTCGGATTCGTGAATGTGGAAGCGGCCAAGGAACTCATTTTGCAGACCGATGTTCCTTTTATTATTAACCGGGGCAGAAAGGGTGGCAGCAATGTAGCTGCGGCAATCTGCAACGCATTGATCTATGAACTCACAAGAAACAGATCATGAAAGGATTGGCTGAATTGTTGCTATATAATAAAGGATTTATATGGGTTGAAATATGGTTGACAGATGACAGAAACAAACCAAAGTATAGAGGATAGATTAAGGACAAAGAGATGAGATACGGTTTTACGACAGGAAGCTGTGCCGCAGCCGCTGCCAAGGCGGCTGCCTATATGCTTCTTTCCGGAATGGAAAAAACAGAAATCACGATCGAAACGCCCAAAGGAATTCCTTACACCGCACAGATTACCGATATTCAGAGGAAAGAGTGTGCCGTTACCTGTGCAGTCATAAAGGATGGCGGGGACGATCCCGATGTCACAACCGGTTCCCGGATTGTTGCCAGGGTAACGCTTCCGGAAGAACAACCGGATTCCGGCGAAAAAAGGACACAGGCAGAGATTCTTATTGACGGTGGAACGGGCGTCGGGAGAGTGACAAAGCCGGGACTCGACCAGCCGGTAGGAAATGCGGCAATCAATCATGTGCCGCGGGAAATGATTACGAAGGAAGTACTGGAGGTATGCCACCTCCTGGATTATCAGGGAATCCTGCAGGTCGAGATTTCCGTGCCGGGAGGAGAGGAGCTTGCACAGCAGACCTTTAATCCCCGCCTTGGCATTGTCGGCGGTATTTCCATTCTGGGAACCAGCGGAATTGTAGAGCCGATGAGCAATCAGGCAATATTGGATACCATCCGTGTCGAGCTCAACCAGCGGAAAGCACAGGGGTATGATTACGTGGCGGTTTCTCCCGGAAATTATGGACTGGATTATATGAAAAAGGTCTATCACTATGACCTTAACCGGAGTGTAAAATGCAGTAATTTTATCGGACAGACAATTGACATGGCGGTGGAGCTTGGCTTTCAGAGGATGCTTCTTACCGGCCATATTGGAAAGCTGATTAAGGTAGCGGGCGGCATCATGAACACCCATTCCAGGGAAGGGGACTGCCGGATGGAGCTGTTGACTGCTTTTGCGGTAAAGATTGGCGTAGAGCTTCCGGTGGCACAGCAGATCTTAACCTGTGTCACAACCGAAGAAGCTGTAAGAATCCTCGATTCATGCGGCAAAAGAGTACCGGTCATGGAGGCAGCAATGGAGCGGATTTTTTATTATCTGAATAAGCGTGCCGGGGGAAAGATGCAGGTCGAATGTCTCATGTACGCGAACGAATTCGGAGAACTGGCAAAGAGTGAGGGAGTGGAAGAATGGTTTACTTTGTTGGCGCAGGAACAGGAGCAGCAGATTTAATTACGGTACGGGGCATGCATCTTTTGGAAAAAGCAGATGTGATTATCTATGCAGGTTCTCTTGTGAATCCGGAGCTTTTACAATATGCAAAAAAGGATTGTGAAATTCATAACAGTGCCAGGCTGACGCTTCCGGAGGTCCTTGCGATTATGGAAGAGGCAGAAAAAGATGGAAAAGTGATTGTACGGCTGCATACCGGGGATCCCAGCATTTACGGGGCAGTGCGGGAACAGATGGATGCACTGGAGGAAAAGGGAATTGCCTATGAGAGCTGTCCGGGCGTAAGTGCCTGCTTCGGAGCGGCAGCATCGTTGAATCTCGAATATACCCTGCCGGATATTTCCCAGACACTGATTATTACCCGGATGGAAGGAAGGACAGGCGTGCCCGAAAAGGAACAGATCGAAGGGCTTGCCACGCATCAGGCCTCCATGGCAATTTATCTAAGTGCCGGAATGCTCGAAGAGCTGAGCCGGCGATTAATAAAGGGCGGATACCGGAGAGAGACACCGGCAGCCCTTGTCTATAAAGCTACCTGGCCGGAGGAGCAGGCTTATGTCTGTACGGTGGAATCCTTACCGGCTGTTGCAAAGGAGCATGGAATCTATAAGACAGCACTGGTGCTTGTCGGGGATGCAATCGCGCATCAGCATTACCGGAAGTCCAGACTCTATGCGCCGGATTTTTCGACGGAATTCCGGAAAGCAAAGGAAACACAAGAATGAAGGTAAGTATCATCAGTTTTACATTAAAAGGAATCGAACTGTCCTTAAAAATCAAAAAGGCATTTTCCGGGGAGACAGAGGAGGATCTCTGTCTTTATACGAAGTGTTCCCATGCGGAAAAGAGTTTGACAGAAAGAAAACTTACAGAAAAGAATCTTGCAGAAAAGGACCTTGTAGAAAGCGGGCTCTCTTATGTGGAACAGCCACTTACGGAATGGACCGGTGAGCAGATGAAGGCGAGGAGAAGTCTTCTTTTTATCGGAGCCTGCGGAATAGCGGTCCGGGCCATTGCCCCATTTCTTACGGATAAATTAAACGATGTGCCGGTGCTTGTAATGGATGAACAGGGACGCTTTGTGATTCCCGTTCTGGCAGGGCATGTGGGAGGAGCCAACGAACTGGCGCTTTCCCTTGCAGAGCGCATGGGAAGTACCCCGGTCATTACAACGGCAACCGACTTGAATCACTGCTTTGCGGTCGATCTGTTTGCCAGACGGAATGCACTGCACATCGTAAATAAGGATGGCATTGCCAAGGTGTCTTCCCGGATTCTGGCAGGAGAAGAAGTGACGATGGCAGTGGAAGAAGGGCATCTTCGGGAAGAAGAAGCCCAGACGCTGAGAGGAAGAAGGGTCTCGAGAAAAACTAATATCCCGGATGGAATCCGGCTTGTTTCCTGCATTCCTGAATTTCATACAGATATCCCG
>ULIZ01078877.1_pt1 | contig 23536 bp, 17 predicted proteins | sample 1950601 | NCBI WGS metagenome assembly ULIZ01 (sample SAMEA4835456, study PRJEB28245) | human gut metagenome | biome: gut microbiome; material: fecal sample | place: Denmark | collected 2008 | reverse complement strand
CCGGAAGCAGAGACAGCAGAAGAAGCTGTGGTACCGGAAAGCGTAGAAACAGAAGTACAGATTCCTGAGACGGAAGAGGCAGAGGATGCAGCACCGGAAGACGGTTCTGCGGCAGAGACAGCAGAGGAGACAAGCGTCTCAGAAAATGACACAGAGATCACTGTTTCAGAGAATGATGCGGATCTGGATGCAGATGAGGCATATGATGGAAGCATTTCAAAAGTGATCGGACTGGAGGCGTCGGGAAGAGACTATGACGGTAGCTTTAAGGATGATAATGGGAATGTCGTATATCGTTATGTTGCGGTCCAGGATGCAACCACATGCGTGGAAGCACCGGGAAAAATCGACGCAAATGCCGCAACGGGACTTTACAGCTATAACGGAAAACTTTATAGGTATGCATCATATGATAAATATCTGAATGTTACAACTTTTAGATCCTATAATGAAATTGCATTGCTGGGCAATCCAAAATCAGCTTATCTGGATGCTGCTACCCGGTTATATAAAGTTAACGGAACCTATTACAGCGACCTTGGTACAGTTAACATAAACGGAAAAGAATGTGCTTATTATCATGTAAAGGCAGAAAACAATATGCCGATGACAGGCAGCTTTTCCGATGATACAGCAGGTCTTCAGGCTTTCAGGAAGCAGTATGGCCGTTATACAAAATCAGATGCTTATTATCAGAAGCAGGGGCAGAATAAATATGACGTTTCACCGGATTATTATGCAGTAGGCGGCAAATGTTATAAAAATGCAGGCTACCATTCTGTTTATGAAGGCGGAAAACGTATCAAAAAGTACTATGGATATACGGAGATTGCATTGAATGCGCAAAATGTTACATTCAGCTGGAATACCCTTCATATAAAAGCCGACCAGAAAAACAGCGCCGGACAGGAGCTTTTAGTCGGATATGAAGTGGAGGTAAACGGCGCTCTTTTAAATACCGAATACAATGCACATGAAAAATCCGGTACACCACACCGGATGAGTTCCTATACCGGATTTACTTATGACAAGTACCTGACAAACGGTCAGTCAGTCAGACTGCGTGTACGTGGTCTGTACTATCATCAGGAAAATAAGGTGATCACAGAAAATGGTGTACAGAGTGGAAATACAGTCAATGTGATCGATGCATTTGGCGAATGGTCTGAACCATATACTTATACATATACAGCACCACAGGCGGTTGGTGCGGTTCCTTCTGTGACAGCCAGATATATTCCGGTAGCAACGGAGGTAAGCGGATCAGGATATTCAACCAATAAAAATAAGATCCGTATTACGTACACAACACTGGCAAATTGTGAAGATTATCGTATTTACAGAATCGCTTCCAAAAAGGCGATCAGTCTGACAACAGCTAATTTTAGTGACGTTTATTATAAGGATAGTGCAACATTACAGAAACTGGGGCTGAGCACGTCTGATTTTGCCGTAAATTATTTCTATTCCAGTGATACGGGCGAGCTTGAATTAACAACGGATAAAAATTACAGCTATTACTATTTTGCGGTTGTACCGTCAAGCCTGACCGATTATGAAAAATATTATAATGATCAGAGTCTCGATACGATCAAAGCGGTAGCAGGTGTAACTGCTGCCCGGAATACACAGGTACTGACACCTGTAACCAATCTGCATGTGGAAAAATATTCCAATAATGACGGATCTTATGGAACAACAGGACCGAGACTGGTATGGGACGGAACAGATAAAAATGTAGTTGTATTTGCATATGAGGCAGCATCGTTCCCGGCATATTATACGACAAAGTTCCAGAAACCGAGTTCTGCAGATGGAAAAATGGAGTATCAGCTTTCGGATGCAGACCGGCTGGCATTAAATAAAGTGAAGTATACAACAGAATCCGGCTCTTATAATGCGAGCACGGCAATGAGTGATATGAATCTGGTACCGGGCAGAACTTATTATTTTGTCGCATATACCTATGATAAGAGTCTGCAGACCGGTGGTCAGACACCGATCACTTATAAGACGACAAAGAAAATAAAGGTAAACGGTGTAGAAAAGACGACACCGGTTACTTACAGTTATGATTCTTACATACCGATCAGTGCACCGTCTAATATGGTAAGCTATAAATATGCAAAGCCGGACAAGCCGACTGTTTCCACTTATGCAACAAAGAACAGTGTAAAGCTGACTGTCGGCGGATATAACACAGGTTATGAAATCTATCGCAAGAGCGGTAAGAAGTTTAAAAAGATTGCGACTATGACAGATGATGTTTATACGGACACAGGTCTGAAAAACGGCGTATCTTATACGTATAAGGTTCGTGGCTATTATTACAACCGTGATACGAAAGAGAAATATTACAGCGATTACAGAGTGGTCACAGTAAAGGCAGCAGATGCAGCCAATATTTCTGTTTCCGTTACAAAGGCATCCAAGTCTTCTGCAAAGATCAAGTGGACGAAGGTACCGAATGCCGTAAAATATGAAATTTATCGTTCCAGTTCTGAAAATACGGATCCAAAGACGATTTCCAAGAAATTCAGTGCGTCCGGCAGGAAAGATTATCTGTCAGATAACCGCTATGAGCTGATCAAAACACTTGGAAAATCCAAAACAAGTCTGACGGATAAGAAGCTGGTAGCAGGTCAGAAATACAGCTATGTTGTTATTGCTTATTATAAGGCAGGCGGTAAGACGGAATATGTATCCGGCGGCGGTTCTGCATTGATGGCACTGGATACGACTGTCAAAAATATATATGGTGAAGTAAACGGTTCCAATGCAAAGATCACATGGGACAAGGATACATTTGCTGCGAAATATGAGCTGGAATACACCATGTTCGATATCAACGGATATGCAAAGAATACAACACCGCTCAAGGCTTCTACAAAGAAAAACACTTATACTATCAAGGGACTTGGCGCAGGAGAAACAGTATCAGTTCGTATCCGTGCGGTAGGAAAAGGAAACGTATACGGAAGATGGACATCGGCTTCCAACTGGTCGTCCTCCATGAACAGTCTTGCACCGGTCAAAGGTATTAAGGCGTCTGCTGTGACAAAGAAGACCTCTGACGGCAAGACGGTCAATGGTGTCAAGATCACATGGAAAGCAGTAAAGGGAGCAAAATACTACAAAGTATACCGTTCTGTCTATGAAGGCACTTATGACAAAGATAAGAAAATGTATTATCTGCCATCAGGTTCCTTGATCAAGAAGGACGGAAATGATGATTTCTACTTTACTACTTCTTCTCTGAGAACGGATGGCTACAGAGACAGCAGCAGCTATGAAAGCTATGAAGAATATAACGGTGTGACAGGTTCTGTTGTTGGTACTACCGCTTATGATTATGAGGATGTTCCTGCAGGTGTGACCTATTATTACACAGTCAAGGCTTATGGAGAAACACCGATGGCCGGAACGGATTCCAACGTATATTCGGTTATGTCTTCCAAGGCTGCCAAGGTAACAGCAGACGGTATCAACACCGTTACGCTGAAAAACAGCAAGAAGGGCAAAGTAACAGTAACCTTCAACACGGTACCGGGCGCAAAGAAGTATACAGTTTATCGTTCCATGAAGAAGGGCGGCAAGTATACAAAGGTTGCAACTGTCAAGGTAACCAAGAAGAACAAGAACAAAAAGTCCTTAAGCTATACAGGTAAAGCAGTAAAGAAGAAAACATACTATTACAAAGTAGTGGCTGAAGGTACAAACGAGTTGAAGGCAGATATGAAGATTGAATCTGCAGTGAAGAAGATCAAAGTAAAGAAATAAAAATACGGGATCTTGCAATCTGTAATAGAAACAGAAACAGGAAAGCTCCGGCGGATGCACAGTCGTCCGCCGGAGCTTTTTTGTTATGGCGACGAGGAAAATGCACGCAGTTCTGCTGCCCTATACACTACTGCCCGGATTTAGAGGATTTTATTGCACCGAATGTTGAAAAGATGTAAACTGATAACAAGGTATGCAAAATGGGAGGCTTTTTATGCGTTGTATATATAAGACAGACAATGGAGTTTTGTCAAAACTGAAAGATTTTGAGCCGGACGTATGGGTAAACCTCATAACTCCTGATATGGATGAGATCGTCTCGACAGCCAAACAATATGGAATTGATGTTAACGATATGAAGGCAGCACTGGATGATGAGGAAAGCTCCCGTGTGCAGCTGGAAGATGGGTATACACTGATCCTTGTCGATATCCCGTCGGCTGAGGTGCGTAATAACCAGAATGCTTATACGACAATTCCTCTGGGTATCCTGCTTGTGAGAAATGCGATCATCACGGTATGCGGTACAGAGACACCGGTGCTGACTTATTTTTCACAAAATCTCGTCAGAGGATTCTCGACAAAAAAGAAGATGCGTTTTGTGTATCAGATCCTGCTTCGGACAACCAATATGTATCAGGCATTTCTGCGTGTTATTGATAAGCGGCGCAGCGAGATCGAGCAGAGAGTCAGTGAAGAAAATGATACAGAGGACAGAGATCTGATCCACTTACATGAACTGGAAAGCAACCTTGTCTATTTCGCAACGTCATTAAGTGCAAACAGAGTTGTACTCGAACGCCTGACACGTTATGAGCGGATCGAGCAGTATCCGGAGGATAAGGAACTGCTGGATGATGTCATAGTCGAGAACAGGCAGGCAATTGAAATGACAAACATTTACAGAGATATTATCCATGGTGCCCGGGAGCTCGTATCCACGATCTTAAATAACCGATTGAACAATGTGATGAAATTCCTGACCTCCATTACGCTCGTTATGGCGATCCCGACGGTTATTTCCGGTATTTACGGAATGAATGTAAGTGCAGCCTGGATGCCGCTTGCGAAGACACCTTACGGGTTCACTATTATCTGTGTGGCCATAGCAGTGATCTGTGTTGTGGCACTTGTTGTATTAAAGAAAAAGAAATTGCTGTAAAAAGAGAAGAAAGTTATAGATATTATATATGAAAAAAAGAAACGGATGGAAAGAAAAAGCTGGGAAAATCGCGCAGATACTTCCTTTTTATCTGCTGGCTGCTCTGATGGTCATTATGTGCGTGTTCTATTTCCATATGCGGAAGCGGGAAAGTCAGGTGCTGCAAAAGGTGCAGGATGCAGAAGAATACAGAAGCTATTATATGATGATCACCAATGATGACAGCCTGCCGTTCTGGCAGAATGTTTATGCAGGCGCGTTGGAGGAAGCACAGAAAGCAGATGCTTATATTGAAATGCCGGGGCTTAATCTGGAAACGGATTACGACAAGCGGGATCTGATGAAGATCGCGATCGATTCCAAGGTGGATGGTATCATTGTGGAGGCGGATGAAAGTGCCATGATGACAGAGCTTATCAGGGAAGCGGAAGACAACGGAATTCCTGTCGTGACTGTGCTGGAGGATAACACACAGGCGGGCAGGCAGAGCTATGTAAGCATCAGCTATTATAATCTTGGCAGAGAGTATGGGAACCAGCTCTGCGATATCATAAGAGAAAAACAGGTAAAGGGATATGGCAGCAGGCAAAATGTCATGGTACTTTTGGATGCGGAACGCGCGGATACGAGCCAGAGTATCCTTCTTGCCTCTATGCAGGAGGTGATTGACGGAGAAGGGTTTGGTGATCTGGTACAGATTGAGGCGGTTCCGGTACAGAGTGGATCGGCATTTGCCGCTGAAGAGGCGATCCGTGATATTTTTATGACGAGAGATACGCTGCCGGACGTGATGATCTGCCTGAATGAACAAAATACGACCTGCGTTTATCAGGCGGTTGTCGATTATAACAAGGTTGGGGATATTGAGATCGTGGGATATTACGAATCCGATATGATCAGAAGTGCGATCCGGAAAGATATCATCTATTCTTCCGTGACGTTCGATACAAAGCAGATGGGCAGATATTGCGTGGATGCACTTACGGAATATCAGGAAAGTGGTTATGCAAATGAATATTTTGCAGTAGATATCTCACTTCTGGATGCACAGACGCTGGGGGAAGGAGGCGCGGACGATGTCCAAGAAACTGACTGACGCCTTCGCGGCTCTCTCAATCCGGACAAAGCTGATCTGTGTATTCGTTCTGACGATCCTTGTCATGCTGCTTGTGAATGTGTTCATGTATCTGAATATCAACAAGATCACCGTGCAGCTGGATGAAATCTACGCGGACAATGTCAGGCTGAATGCGATCGCGGATGCGCTTGACGGTCTGCAGTCCAGTATGACTTCCTATCTGAATACAAAGACGACAGATGCCATGGAGGAATATTATAAAAACGAGCAGAATTATGCAGATCTGATCGCGGGACTTCAGACAAAGGCAACGGGGGACGAGCTTCTTCTGATGGAGCGTAATATCCATTACATGTCAGAGACATATCTGACGCTCACGGCAGATACGATAGAGGCAAAAAGAGGGCGTAATGTAGAAAAATACAAAGCATATTATGATGATGCATCGCAGCTTTATGGATATTTGCAGATGTATATACTGAGTCTGAATAACAGGCGGTTCCGTACCAATACCGGGGATTACGAAGTGCTTTCCGATTCCCTGCAATATCTGGAAATGGTCAGCATCTTTATATTTATCGTACTGACACTTTGTACCCTTTTAATGGTCGTCATGTTTACGAGAAATATCACAAAGCCGTTGCGGAAGCTTTCGGATGCAGCGTATCGTGTGGCAAACGGAGAGCTGGATCAGGCAGATATGGTGGAAGTGCATTCAATGGATGAGATCGGTGTCGTAACGGTAGCGTTTAACCGGATGCTACAGAGTATTCCGGCTTATATAAACCGTCTCCGGGAGAGCCTTGAAAAAGAGCGGCAGATGAAGGAAAAGGAACTTCTGATGGAAACACATCTGAAGGATGCCCAGCTGAAATATCTGCAGGCACAGATCAATCCGCACTTTCTGTTTAATTCATTGAATGCGGGTGCACAGCTTGCCATGATGGAAAGCGCGGACCGTACCTATGATTATATCCAGAATATGGCTGCGTTTTTCCGCTACAATATTAAGAAGGATCATGATGAAGTCACGCTGGAAGAAGAAATCCGGCTTGTGGATAATTATATTTATATATTAAACGTCCGGTTTTCAGGGGAGATCCATTTTGAGAAAAAAGTAGATGAATCCCTTCTGGGCGTGCATATTCCGAGCATGCTCCTGCAGCCGATCGTGGAAAACAGTGTCAATTACGGAATCCGTAATATTGACTGGGAAGGGCGGATCGTGCTTTCTGTTTACCGGGAAGAGGAAAAAGTCTGTATCAGTATCAAAGACAACGGTGTTGGCATGACGGAAGAACGAATCGCGCAGGTGATGCAGAACTGCATTTCCCATCAGGAAGATACGGGAGATTCCAACGGTGTCGGTCTGAACAATGTAATGGAACGCCTCCATCTGTTTTTTGACGGAGCGGAAGAGTTTGTCATGATGAGTGAAGGACCGGGCAGGGGAACGGAGGTAGTGATCCGGATTCCTTATTTGAAAATGTGAAATGTAATGATTACGGAGAGAGGATAAGGTATGTATAAGATTATGCTGGCAGATGACGAAGGGATCGTGATTGATTCCCTCCGGTTCATCTTATCAAAGGAATTTGGGGATACATGTGTGATCGAATCTGCCAAGACCGGCAGAAGCGTGATCGAGCTGGCGGAGCATTTTGGCCCCGATATTGCGATCATGGATATCCAGATGCCCGGTATTAATGGAATCGAGGCAATGCGTGAGATCCGGGAAACGAATACGAATACGATTTTTATCGTGATGTCTGCCTATGATAAATTTGATTATGCCAAGGAGGCCATTGGACTTGGCGTGCTGGAATATCTGAACAAACCGGTTGACAGAACCGAGATCGTAGCAGTTGTGAAGCGTGCCATGCATCTGATCGACAAAGAACGGGAAAAACGCTCGAAGGATCTGATGATCCGCGAGAAAATGGAAACGGTTGTTCCGATCATTGAAAACGGACTTGTTTATAATATCCTGTTTCAGGAATTCTTTGAGGACGATATCGAAAATTTCAAAAATCTGCTGGGGCTTTCGATGGATTATGGCTGTATGATGGCACTTGTTTTTGGCGAGGATCAGGAAGGCAATCATATGACGAATGCGGTCGGAACCAGTGTCCGCGTGCAGAACCATGTCAGAGAAGTGCGTGAAGTGGTCAAAAGCTATTTTCCGGGAATCGTGGGCGCAGTCATGGCAAACAAGATCGCAGTTTTTATCCCATGGGAAGAGCCGAAGCAGGAATATAATGAGCGTATTGAAATGATCGAAAAAGCGCGTGTTATGGTCAGAAAGCTCAGAAAGCATCTGGATGTGGCATTCCGCGCGGGATTTGGATCTGTCCGCCCCTTAAGTGAGGCAATGGAATCTTATAATGAGGCGCTGGATTCCCTGACAACAACGACAGGAACGGTTGCGCACGTAGATGACCTGCCGATCGGCTGCGAATATGAGGAAAATTACCCGGTAGAAACAGAGCGTCTTTTATTTGATGCGCTGGAAAAAGGTGATCTGAACGGATCGGTAGCAGCAGCTAATCAGTTTTTTGACTGGATGCTGGAGAATTACCCGAACTGTGAAATGGATATCAAGCTGAAGGTGCTGGAATTTGTGCTTTGGGCGGAGCATGTCACTTATGAGAACAGTGGTAAGGTGTATCATTTCCGCTCCAGACAGGATTATCTGCCGTCGCTGCTGGCAATTACCCAGTATGAAGATCTGCGGAAATGGTATATTGACAAGATCACACAGGCATGTCGCACTGTCATGACACGGAAGGAAGAACAGTCAAGCAGTATTATTGACCGGGCAAAGGATTATATTGCGGGACATTACAGCAAGGATATTTCGCTGGACGATGTATCGCGCGAGGTAGATATCAGTCCGTATTATTTCAGCAAAGTATTTAAAGAAGCGACCGGTGAAAACTTTATCGAATATCTGACGAATGTCAGGATATCAAAGGCAAAGGAAATGCTTCAGGCAGGTGACAGCAGTATGAAAGAGATCTGTTCGGCGGTCGGCTATTCCGATCCGAATTATTTCAGCCGCACCTTTAAGAAAAATGTAGGTGTGACCCCTACGGAGTTTAAGGAGGGCAAATAACAGATGAAGAAAAGGTTTATGCTGTTTGTTGTATGTCTGCTTCTGCTGACGGGCTGCGGTAAATTACAGGAAACGGAGCAGGAGGAAGAGAAGCAGGATGCTACACCGGCGCAGATCGGACTTGTGTTTGATTCCTTTGTCATAGAAAGATGGCAGAAGGACCGGGATGTATTTGTTTCCACTGCGAAGGAATATGGTGCGGAAGTCAATGTGCAGAATGCCAACGGTGATATCGACACGCAGATCTCACAGATCCGGTATCTGATCAAGAAAAAGGTGGATGTGCTTGTTGTTGTCTGCATCGATTCGGATGGACTGGCGGATGTGATCGCGGAAGCAGAGGATGCGGGCATACGGGTGATCGCCTATGACCGTATGATCAAAAATGCCAATGTGGATCTGTATATTTCCTTCGATAATGAAAAGGTAGGAACGCTGATGGGGCAGGCGCTTGTACAGGCAGGACTGCCAAACAAAAAAGTACTTATGCTTTCCGGACCGACTGCGGATAATAATGTGTCGCAGGTGGAAAAGGGCTTTCAGGCTGTGATGGATGAAAATGACATCGAGATCGTGGGAAGCATGCATGCGGACGGCTGGAAGGCAGAGCTTGCCTATGATTATATCAATGAACATCCGGAGCTTTTGGACGGCCTGGATGCGATCATGTGCGGTAACGACGGTATCGCTACAAGTACTGTGCGTGCGCTTGCGGAAAAACGGCTGGCAAGCAAGATCAGGATCGTCGGACAGGATGCAGAGCTGGAAGCGTGTCAGCGTATTGTGGAAGGAACACAGGTTATGACCGTGTATAAGCCGGTGGAGAAGCAGGCGCAGGCTGCGGCTGTTTATGCATGCCAGCTGGCAAGGGGAGAGGGCGTACAGACTGACCGGAAAGCATATGACGGTACTTATGATGTGCCTGCTGTTGTGCTCGAACCAATCGCGGTGAATGCTGACAATATGCAGGAAGTCATTATAAACAGCGGATTCCACTTGAAAGAAGAGGTTTATTTGAATGTGCGCGATGAGGGCACGAGCACGCAAAAATAAAAAATCAATAGTAAATTATTGCAAAAAGTGCTGGTACACAGAACAATTTTGTGCTAGCACTTCTTTTTTTATGGTATGTCATATCTTAAAAAATGACAGAAATTCGCAAACTATTGCTATTGAAGGTATGGTACATTTTACTTGTAACAAAGAAAACCTAAAAACGGAATGATTTGTAACACAATATAATTTAATTAAGGGAGGACTTCAATATGAAGAAGAAATTATTAAGTGTATTACTCAGCACAGCAATGGTAGCTTCTCTGTTAGTTGGTTGTGGAAGCAGCGCAGCAACAGATGACAGCGCAGCAACAGATGCAGCAGCAACAGATGCAGCAGCAACAGATACTGCTGATGACAGCGCAGCCGCAGACGACAGCGCGAGTGCAGGCGAAGGTGGATTTGTTGGTGTAGCAATGCCGACAAAGGATCTGCAGCGTTGGAACCAGGATGGTTCAAACATGCAGGCAGAGCTCGAAGCAGCCGGCTACAAAGTAGATATCCAGTATGCATCTAACGATACAGCTACACAGGTATCCCAGATCGAGAACATGATCACAGAAGGCGTTGATGTTTTAGTTATCGCTTCCATCGATGGCAGCTCACTTGGTACAGTAATGAGCCAGGCAAAAGAAGCAGGCATTCCTGTTATCGCATATGACCGTCTGATCATGGATTCAGATGCAGTTTCTTACTACGCAACATTCGATAACTACATGGTTGGTACAAAGCAGGGCGAGTACATCCGTGACAACTTAGACCTTGACAATGCAGCAGGACCGTTCAACCTTGAAGTGTTCACCGGTGACCCGGGTGATAACAATGCTAACTTCTTCTACGGCGGCGCAATGGATGTTCTGAATAAGTACATCGACGAAGGCAAACTGGTTATCAAATCAGGCCAGAAGGAATTCGCAGACGTAGCAACAGCTAACTGGTCTACAGAAACAGCTCAGTCCAGAATGGAAAACATCCTTGCTTCTTACTACGCAGATGGTACAAAGCTTGATGCAGTTCTTTGCTCAAACGACTCTACAGCACTTGGTGTTGAGAACGCACTTGCAGCTAACTACACAGGCGATTACCCGATCATCACCGGTCAGGACTGTGATATTGCAAACGTTAAGAACATGATCGCCGGCAAACAGTCAATGTCTATCTTCAAAGATACACGTACACTTGCAAGCCAGGTTGTAAAGATGGTTGGTCAGATCATCGAAGGACAGGAAGTAGAAGTTAACGATACAGAGTCTTATGACAACGGTACAGGCGTTATTCCTTCATTCCTTTGCGAGCCTGTATTCGCAGATGCTAATAACTACAAAGAACTGTTAGTAGATTCAGGATACTACACAGAAGCAGATTTACAGTAATTGTCACATATTTGCGACCCTGAAATGTGTGACTGAATCACCTGCGAAGCAGGTTATGGCATGTGAGAGGTTTCCGTGATTATCACAACAAAATAAAAAACAATAACAGGCGGGTTTACCCCGCCTGTTAATCTCAAAAGGTAAGGAATATAATGATTGCGGAGCAGTCATTATGTAAATATTAGATATTAGGAGGGATACAATTGGCGAAAGTATTATTGGAAATGAAAAATATCACCAAAACATTCCCCGGTGTTAAGGCACTTGATAATGTAAATCTTCAGGTAGAAGAAGGCGAGATCCACGCTCTGGTTGGAGAAAACGGCGCCGGTAAATCTACCCTTATGAATGTTTTAAGTGGTATCTACCCTTACGGTAGCTATGAAGGCGATATTATATATGACGGAGAAATTTGTAAATTCTCTAAAATTAAAGATAGTGAAGAAAAGGGAATTGTCATTATCCATCAGGAACTGGCATTGATCCCTTACATGAGCATCGGTGAGAACATGTTCCTCGGTAACGAGAGAGGAAAGAAATTTGCGATCAACTGGAACGATACTTACGGCGAAGCTGAAAAATATATGAGAACAGTAGGACTGAAGGAATCTTCCAGAACACTGATCAAAGATATCGGTACAGGTAAACAGCAGCTGGTTGAAATTGCAAAAGCACTTGCAAAACATGCAAAGCTCCTGATCCTGGATGAGCCGACTGCCTCCTTGAATGAGGATGATTCCCAGGCACTTCTGGATTTACTCCTGAAGTTCAAAAAAGAAGGTATGACTTCAATCATCATCTCTCATAAGCTGAATGAGATCTCTTATGTAGCAGATAAGATCACGGTTATTCGAGACGGATCTACGATTGAAACATTGGATAAAGAAAAAGACGATATTTCCGAAGCGCGTATCATCAAAGGTATGGTTGGCCGTGAGCTGACAGACCGTTTCCCGAAACGCGAGAATAAGAAATTCGGAGAGATCAACCTGGAGACAAAGGACTGGACGGTTTACCATCCGCTTTACACGGAACGTAAGGTTGTTGACAATGTCAGCATCAACGTCCGTAAAGGTGAGGTTGTTGGTATCGCAGGTCTGATGGGCGCCGGACGTACAGAGCTTGCCATGAGCTTATTCGGTAAGAGCTACGGTACAAAGATCTCCGGCTCCTTAAAGCTGAATGGTGAAGAGGTACATCTGAAGAATGTAAGAGATGCCATTCATCATAAGCTGGCATATGTAACAGAAGATCGAAAAGGAAACGGACTGATCCTTTCCAACCCGATCAAGATCAATACGACGCTTGCAAATCTGGATGCGATCAGCAGACATGGTGTGATCGATCAGGATGAGGAATATGCGATTGCAGTAGATTACAAAGAAAAATTACGCACGAAATGTCCGTCTGTAGAGCAGAATGTCGGTAATCTTTCCGGTGGTAACCAGCAGAAAGTATTACTGGCTAAATGGATGTTCGCAGATCCGGATGTATTGATCCTCGACGAGCCGACAAGAGGTATCGACGTTGGAGCGAAATACGAGATTTACTGTATTATCAATCAGTTGGTGGCAGAAGGAAAATCTGTTATCATGATTTCTTCAGAGCTTCCTGAAGTACTTGGTATGTGTGACAGAATTTATATCATGAATGAAGGAAGAATCGTCGGAGAACTGCAAGGTAAGGAAGCATCGCAGGAAATCATTATGTCACATATTTTAAAATCTTCAAATAAAGGAGCGTAAACAATGGATAAAGCAAAATTGATGAATGGTGTCAAAAAATATACAATGATTATTGTTTTAGTATTAGTTACGTTGTTCTTTACGTGGCAGACAGGTGGTAAAATTCTTCTCCCACAGAACGTAAGTAACTTAATTTCCCAGAACGCATACGTATTTGTTCTGGCAACTGGTATGTTATTATGTATCTTAACCGGTGGTAACATCGATCTTTCGGTTGGTTCGGTTGTCTGCTTCGCAGGTGCTGTCGGTGCAACATTAATGGAAAGCAAAGGAATGAATCCTTGGGCTGCATCTATTATGATGCTTCTGATCGGTCTTCTGATCGGTGCATGGCAGGCTTTCTGGATCGCATATGTACATGTACCTCCTTTCATTACAACACTGTCCGGTATGTTGGTATTCCGTGGACTTTCAAACGTTGTACTGAACGGCTTAACAGTTTCCCTGACAAATGCAGGATTCGTTAAAGTATTCGGCGGTGGTGCTGAATGTTATATTCCTGATTTCTTCGGTGGAAACGGATTCAATATTACCTGTATGTTAGTTGGTGTGGCCGCCTGTGTGATCTATGTACTGGTTCAGATCAAGAACCGCATGAACCGTGCAAAGAAGGGCTACGAAATGGAAGCTCTGAGCGCAATGGTAATCAGAACCGTGATCATCTGTGCAGTTATTTTAGTATTCATGTTCCGTCTGGCTCAGTACAAAGGTATTCCGACTGCTCTTGTATGGGTAGCACTGGTAGTTCTGATCTACGGATACATCACAAGCAAAACAACAACAGGCCGTTACTTCTACGCAGTAGGTGGTAACGAAAAAGCAACAAAGCTTTCCGGTATTAATACAAACAAGGTTTACTTCATTGCTTATACAAACATGGGCTTCTTAGCAGCTCTTGCAGGTATGCTGACAATCGCACGTATGACAAGTGCACAGCCAACATACGGACAGAACTACGAAATGGATGCCATCGGTGCCTGCTTCGTAGGTGGTGCTTCTGCTTATGGCGGTGTCGGTACAGTTCCGGGTGTTATCGTTGGTGCGGTTCTGATGGGTGTTATCAACCTTGGTATGTCGATCATGGGTGTTGATGCCAACTACCAGAAGGTTGTAAAAGGTCTTGTACTTCTTGCAGCTGTTATCTTCGATGTCGTAACAAAGAAACAGGATAAATAAAAGTTATAAGGCAGAATGATAGCAATATCATCCTAATATCTAATGAAAGCTCCCGGGCATCGCCCGGGAGCTTTCGCGTGAGTGCGCATCCCACGGAGTGGCTCTTTATATATCAGGGAAAGTTTCCCTGATATGAAGAGACGAGATACGCTTTGCGAATCTCGCTCTGATTAGCGGTCGTCAAATGCACCGCATAAATGCGTGCATTTTCCTCGTCGCCATAACAAAGAGCAGGCTCCCCAATGGGGAGCCTGCAAGGTGAAAGAATAACACTGCAGAAGTACTGTATCTTCTGCTTGTGATACAGGCTTTTGCAATCTATAGGTATCATATCATTGTTTGCTGAAAAAACATAGAGTGATAGTGCCTACACTTTTATCCTGTTTTTATCGAAAATAAACAAAAAATTGCCAAACGGACGTATTCGACGTATAATAAACTGACATTACGATTAGAAAGGAAGGGCAAATTTGTGATTTTTAATTCGGTCAGCTATCTGCTGTTTTTTCCCATAGTGACGATCCTGTATTTTGCTTTTCCGAAAAAGCTGCGCAATGCATGGCTTCTGATCGCCAGTTATTTCTTCTATATGAACTGGAACGCAGCCTATGGGCTGTTGCTTTTTGGCTCTACCGTGATCACATATTTGTGCAGTCTTCTGGTGGAATGGGCAAAGGAGAAAAAGCAGTCTGTGAGGCTTGCAAAGGCTGCGATGGCTGCGAGTTTTCTGCTGAATCTGGGTCTTTTGTTTTATTTTAAATATCTGAATTTTGCGATTGTAAATCTGAACAGGATCAGCAGTCTGTTCCATGGCAGGCAGATTTCTGTTTTTGATATTCTGCTTCCTGTCGGCATTTCATTTTATATTTTTCAGGCACTGGGCTATACGATGGATGTATACAGGGGCAAGATCAAGGCCTGTCGGAATTTCTTTCGTTATGCTCTGTTTGTTTCGTTCTTTCCGCAGCTTGTGGCAGGTCCGATCGAACGCTCGGACAATCTGCTGCCGCAGTTTGAAGAGGAGCATACGTTTGATACGGACAGAATCCGGGAAGGGCTTTTGTGGATGCTCTGGGGGCTCTTTCTGAAAATTGTGATCGCGGACAATCTGTCTGTCTATATTACGGAGATTTATGATAATTATCTGGCATATACCGGAGCGGAGATCGTTTTTGCCACTGTATTGTTTGCATTTCAGATTTACTGTGATTTTGGCGGCTATTCCTATATTGCGATCGGAAGTGCGAAGGTGTTGGGCTTTCGGCTGATGGATAATTTTAAAGCTCCTTATCTGGCGGTCAGTGTACATGATTTCTGGAGACGATGGCATATTTCCCTGACAAGCTGGTTTACCGATTATCTGTATATCCCGCTTGGGGGAAACAGAAAAGGAAAACTGCGTAAATATCTGAATGTCATGATCGTTTTTCTGGTTAGCGGTCTGTGGCACGGTGCTGACTGGACCTATGTGATCTGGGGCGGTATCAATGGGCTTTATATGGTGATCGAGGAAGTGACGGGATATCGGAAAAAGGCAGTGCGGCTTGCAGAGAAAAGTCTGTCGTACCGGATTTTTGCAGGCATACTGACTTTTGCACTGGTAGATTTTTCGTGGCTGTTTTTCAGGGCGTCTTCGCTGGATGATGTGGTCGGTATGCTCAGACAGATCAAGGCTGTTCCGGGTTTCCACAGACTGTTTGGGGCAGTTTTTGCGGGAATGGAGCCATCCCTTTTGCTGGCGGTCGCGCTTGCACTGCTTCTTATGTGGCAGGTTGACAGACTGCTTTACCGGGGAAAAAATGCTGCAATGCTTGTGCTTTCACAGGGATGGTTTGCGCGCTATCTGGTATATGGCGGTCTTTTGCTGTTCATTCTGCTGTTTGGCGTCTATGGATATGAATATGCCCAGACGGCATTTATTTACTTTCAGTTCTGACAGCTCTGGCAGATCAGGAGTTCGATATGGTTGAAAAATAAGGATGCTGCAAAAAATATTTGCAGTAAGCTACAGAAGGAATACATGCATGAAGAAAAAAGTACTTTTCTTTGGAAAATTGTTTATAGTGACACTGCTTCTCTTCGTATTCTGCTTTGGCGTTGTTATGCCGCAGTATACAGGCAATTATCAGGCATCTATGGTAGATAAGGCTGCCCGCCTCCGGTCAGTGGAAGGTCCGAAGATCGTTCTGATCGGCAATTCCAATCTGGCGTTTGGCATGGATAGTCAGATGCTGGAGGAGGCATTTTCCATGCCGGTTGTGAATATGGGACTGCATGGCGGTGTCGGGAATGTGTTTAACGAACAGGCAGCAAGGCTTAATGTGACGCCGGGTGATATTTATGTGGTGTGCCACAGCAACTATGATGATACGGATGCGATCAAAAATCCGGAGCTGGCATGGATCACGATCGAGAATCATTTTGAACTGTATAAACTGATCCGCCCAAAGGACTGGTGGGACATGATCCGGGCATATCCGACCTATCTGCGCAAATGTCTTGGGCAGTGGCGTAATGAGTCGGGCAATCAGGAGACAAATAACTGTTACCGCAGAAGCGCCTTTAACGCATACGGAGATGTATATTATCCGCGTCCACAGTCTGAGGAAGGCATCGATTTTTCGCCGGTGGCGATCCATCATATCAACGAAACAACGGCAAAACGTCTGAATACGTTATATGATGATCTGCAAAAGCAGGGAGCGGATATGGTTGTGGCAGGCTATCCGATCGCGGAATACGAAGGGACACCGGAAAGAGCGGCATATGATGAGATGGGACAGGAGATCGCAGATGCGCTGGATGCGGCGGTGATCTCGGATTTTAACGATTACAGATATCCCACTTCTTATTTTTATAATACTTATATGCACCTGACGGATGAGGGAACAAAGGCAAGAACACAGCAGCTCATCAAAGACCTGCAGGCTTATATGGATGGAGAGGCAAAATACGAAAACAAATAGGCAGTCAAAGGAAAAACAGATGAATATCCGTATGGTTTATAAAGGAGGAACAGCATGATCTCACAAAAGTACAAAGATATGTTAGGACAGAAATCGGTCATCCGTGAAATGAGTGCGGCCGGTCATAAAATGGGTGAGGAGATCGGGTTTGACAATGTATTTGATTACAGCCTGGGGAATCCGAGCGTACCTGCACCGAAAAAGGTGGAGGATGTGATCAAAAAGCTGTTGGAGGAAACAGAGCCGCTTTCTCTGCACGGTTATAGTGAAGGGCACGGTATTTTGCAGGTGCGTGAAAAGATTGCAGCTTATCTGGCAAAGACATATGATATTCCGTATACCTATGAAGATATTTTTATGGCAAGCGGTGCTGCGGGCGCGCTGGCACATGCTTTCCGTGCGGTTGTATGTCCGGGCGAGGAGATCATTACCTTTGCTCCGTTTTTCCCGGAATACAGACCGTACATTGAAACGACAGGCGCGGTTTTGAAGATTGTACCGGCAAATACGGAAACCTTCCAGATCAACTTTGAGGCATTTGAACAGATGATCACCGAAAAAACGGCGGCAGTTCTGATCAATACCCCAAATAATCCGTCAGGAATCGTATATTCTACAGAGACGATCAGGAAGCTGGCAGAGGTGCTTTCCAAAGCACAGGAAGCATATGGACATGATATTTATATCATTTCCGATGAACCGTATCGCGAAATTGTGTTTTCCGGCGTAGATGCCCCCTGCGTATCGAAATTTTATGCCAATACGATCATGTGCTATTCATACAGCAAATCGCTTTCTCTGCCGGGAGAGCGTATCGGTTACGTGGCAGTCAATCCTACCTGCAAAGATGCGGCGCTGATCGTGCATATGTGTACGCAGATCTCCAGAGGGATCGGACATAACTGTCCTGCTTCGCTGTTGCAGCTTACAGTGGCTGAGCTTTTAGGAGAAACGTCAGATCTGTCGGTTTATGAGGAAAATGCCAACATCTTATATGATGCTCTGACTAAGATGGGATTTTCCTGCGTCAGACCGGGCGGCACTTTTTATATGTTTCCAAGGTCTCCGGAAGAAGATGCAAAGGCGTTCTGTCAGAAGGCGCTTGCTTACAATCTGGTGCTTGTACCGGGTGACAGCTTTGGATGTCCGGGCTTTTTCCGTATTTCCTACTGCGTACCGACAGAAAAGGTAAAAAGATCACTTGCGGCATTTGAAAAACTGGCGCAGGCATATGGATTATGCTAGAATTTAGAAATGGTTCATGGAACAGATAATAACAGATTGCTGTCATGTTTTTTGACAGAATACATAATATAGAAGGAAGTGATAACATGTATCAGGCTGGTCTGGTTTTGGAAGGCGGGGGCATGAAGGGCGTTTATACAGCCGGTGTCCTGGATTTCTTTTTGGACAAAAAGATCACATTTGCTAATTGTTACGGTGTTTCCATGGGAGCCTGTACACTCTGCAGCTATATTTCCGCACAGCGGGGCAGAGGGCTCAGCGTTGCGGTCGATTATCTGAAGGATCCGCATTACTGCGGCTTTTACAGCATGGCGACAACCGGAGATATTTTTAATGCGAAAATGTGTTATGATACGATACCGAATGAGCTGAATCCTTATGATTATGAGGCGGCAATGAAATATCCGGGCAATGCTTATGCGGTTATGACGGATGTGGAAACGGGAGCTCCGGTTTATTATAAGATGCAGGATATGCGAAAAGATATCATCGCGGTGCAGGCGTCTGCTTCCATGCCTCTTGTTTCGCGGTTTGTGGAGATCGACGGCAGAAAATATCTGGATGGTGGAATTGCGGACTGTATTCCGATCATGCATTCTTTAAAGGAAGGAAACCGGAAGAATGTCGTTGTCATGACAAAAGAGGTAGGCTATCGCAGAGAGCCGTTTTCCATGCTGGGCATGGTAAAGGTACGATATCATAAATATCCATATCTGATCCACGATATGGCGATCCGTCATACGCGGTATAACAGGACGCTCGATTTTCTGGAGAAGGAAGAAAAGAGAGGCAACGTATTTATCATCAGACCACAGCAGAAGTCGGCTGTCGGCAGAGTGGAAAAGGATAAAGAGAAACTGGTCGCATTATATGAAGAGGGCTATCACGATGCGGAAGCTTCTTATGATGCAATGCGGGCATATTTAGAAAAGGAGACACCATGATAGAAATTATTAAAGCAATATTTTTCGGTATAGTAGAAGGAATTACGGAATGGCTGCCCATCAGCAGCACCGGTCACATGATCATTCTGGATGAATTTGTTAAACTGAATGTCAGAGAAGAATTCTGGAATCTGTTTCTGGTTGTGATCCAGCTGGGGGCGATCCTGGCGGTTGTTCTTTTGTTCTGGAATCAGATTTTTCCGTTAAACCTGAAGGATAAAAAAGAGCCGGTCTGGAAAAAGGATATCCTGTTTTTGTGGGTCAAGATACTGGTTGCCTGTGTTCCGGCGGGAATTGTCGGTGTTTTGTTTGATGATGTATTTGACAAATACTTATATAACTTTCCGTGTGTGGCAATGGCATTGATCGTATTCGGTATCTTATTTATCATAGTGGAAAAGAAGAAAAAGGGAACGACCTTCCGGATCACCTCGATCGATCAGCTGGATTATAAAACGGTAATATGGATCGGTGTATTTCAGCTGATCGCAGCCGTATTCCCGGGGACTTCCAGATCCGGTGCAACGATCATCGGTGCACTGCTTCTTGGCGTATCGAGAGTTGTGGCAGCGGAATTTACATTTTATCTGGCAATTCCTGTCATGTTTGGCGCCAGTCTGTTAAAACTGGTCAAATTCCTGATGATGGGACTCAGCTTCACATCAATGGAGCTTGCAATCCTTGCGGTTGGCTGTATCGTATCGTTTGTTGTGTCTATAATTGTAATAAAATTCCTGATGGGATATATCAAAAAGCATGATTTTATCCCGTTTGGTATCTACAGAATTGTTTTAGGTGCGGTATTATTGATATATTTTGCACTTGTTCGCTGATTTTTTTGTTCAAAATGGAGAAAAAGCCGTATTTAAGCGGCTTTTCGGGCGAAAAGTTTGACATGAATTGGAAATTGCGTTATAGTATCCACAGAAAAGCAAATATAAAACTAATCTTTCAGTCAATATAACATGAACAGTGTGAAGGGAGATAATGATTATGGCAGACATTAAAAAAGCTGCAGCAGCAGCAAAACCAGTAGCAAAAGCAGTTGCAGCTACAAAACCGGCAGAAGCAAAGGTGGAAGAAAAAAAGGTGGAAGAAAAAAAGGTTGAGGCTAAGAAAGCAGTAGAAGAAAAGAAGGCAGCACCTGCTAAAAAGGCTGCAGCTCCTAAGAAGGAAACAGCTAAGAAAGCAGCACCTGCAAAGAAAGAAGCTGCAGTAAAAGCAGTAACAAAGGTCAGCGTAAATCTTCAGTTTGCAGGTAAGGAATACAAGGCAGAAGATTTCGAAAAGATGGCAAAAGATGTTTGGCAGTATGACCTTGGTAACAAGGCAGCTGATTTAAAGAGCGTTGATTTATATGTAAAACCGGAAGAAAACAAGGTTTACTATGTAATGAACGGTGATGTAACAGGCGATTTCGATATCTAAGCCGAAGGTTTTAAGCAGTTGTTACATATTATAAGGAAAGACTTCGGAAGAGTTCCACTTTGGTGGAACTCTTTTTTTCTGTATCAAAATTGATACAAAAAATATTTTCAAATAATCGTTGACAACACACAAAAGGAGTGCTATGTTATGGATAGAAAAGATGTTAGCACTCGAAAGGGTTGAGTGCTAACAAACAAAAAGATCTGAGAAGGAAGTGATATGGTGGAGATCGATGATAGAAAATTTAAAATTCTACAGGCCGTTGTCAGGAACTATTTAGAGACGGGCGAACCGGTCGGAAGCCGTACGATTTCCAAATATACAGATCTGAATTTAAGCTCCGCGACCATTCGGAATGAAATGGCGGATCTGGAAGAGCTTGGTTATATCCTGCAGCCTCATACTTCTGCAGGGCGGATTCCTTCTGATAAGGGCTATCGTTTATATGTTGACCACATGATGGCCGAGAAGGAGCAGGAAGTCAATGAAATGAAAGAACTGCTTCTGGAAAAGGAAGAAAAGCTGGATTCTCTCTTAAAGCAGACAGCCAAGGTACTTGCCAATGATACCAACTATGCGGCAATGGTTTCAGCGCCGGTTTGTCAGGGCAGCAAGGTAAAGTTCATCCAGCTCTCCAGAGTAGAAGAACATCAGCTCATTGCAGTGATCGTGGTGGAAGGTAATCTGATCAAAAATAAAATGCTTACGACAGAGGAAGCACTGGATGATGAGACAATCTTAAAGCTCAACATCCTGCTGAATACTTCGCTGAACGGTCTTTCCATTAATGAGATCAGCCTTGCGATGATCACAGGGCTGAAAAAGCAGGCGGGCGAGCATGAAGCGCTTGTCGGAGATGTGATCGACGCGGTAGCGGAAGCGATCAAGGAGGACAAAGACCTTGAGATCTATACATCGGGAGCCAAAAATATTTTCAAATACCCTGAGCTGACGGATAATGAAAAAGCAAGCGAGATCATCAGTACATTTGAAGAAAAGAATCTGCTGAATTCACTGGTGGAAGAAACGCTTACCAATCCGGAAAACAACGGTATTCAGGTGTATATCGGTGATGAATCGCCTGTTTCGACTATGCGTGACTGCAGTGTTGTAACAGCAACCTATGATCTGGGAGAAGGCATGCGGGGTACGATCGGTATTATCGGACCGAAGCGGATGGATTATGAAAAGGTAGTGGATACCATGAAAGGGCTGATGAATCAGCTTGATAATCTGTATGATAAAAAGAAGATCGGTACAAAGGATGATAAATAACATCTTTTCTATTTGAAATAATAAAGAAAAACGGAAAGGGATGATAACATGGCTGAGGATAAAGAAAAAGTAATACAGGATGCGATCAAAGAGGCGCAGAAAGCAGCGGAAAAGGAAGAAAAGGAAGCCGCAAAAGAAGCTGAAAAGGAAGCGGCTGAGGAATCTGACAAAAAGGAAACAAAAGCTTCTGAAAAGGAAGAAAAAAAGAAGGACAAAAACGACAGGAAAAAAGATAAAACAAAAGAAAAAATTGATGAACTGGAGGATAAAGTAAAACGCCAGCTTGCAGAATTTGAAAATTTCCGAAACCGGAGTGAAAAGGAAAAGACCCAGATGTTTGATATGGGCGCTAAGAATGTGCTGGAAAAGATACTTCCGGTTGTTGACAACTTTGAAAGAGGTCTTGCTACTCCGATTGTGGATGAAGCAGACCAGCCGTTTGCAGACGGTATGCAGATGATCTACAAGCAGCTGATGAAACAGCTTGAAGATCTGGGTGTCAAGCCTATTGAAGCGATCGGTAAGGAGTTTGATCCGAATTTCCACAATGCAGTGATGCAGGTGGAAAGTGAAGAATATGAAACAGGTTTTGTGGCACAGGAGCTGCAGAAAGGCTATCTGTATAAGGATACGGTAATCCGTCACAGTATGGTAGCGGTTGTTTCTTAGCGGGAAATGGTTATGGTGTAGGGATCTGAAACAGAGATCTTTATATAATATGGCTTTATCGAAAGATAAAGCCGGTGAATAAAATGGATGATTTAAAAATTGGTTTTGAAAAGAATATCTTTAGGAGGAAAAAGTTATGAGTAAAATTATTGGTATTGACCTTGGTACAACAAACAGCTGCGTAGCAGTTATGGAAGGTGGTAAACCTACTGTTATCGCAAATACAGAAGGCGCAAGAACAACACCATCTGTTGTTGCATTTACAAAAAACGGAGAGCGTCTTGTCGGTGAACCTGCAAAACGTCAGGCAGTTACAAATGCCGACAACACAATCTCTTCTATCAAGAGAGATATGGGTACAGACAGAGGCCGTACAATCGAAGGCAAGAAATATTCTCCACAGCAGATTTCAGCTATGATCCTGCAGAAATTAAAAGCCGATGCAGAAAGTTATCTGGGAGAAAAGGTAACAGAAGCCGTTATCACTGTACCTGCTTATTTCAATGATGCACAGCGTCAGGCAACAA
>ULIZ01083324.1_pt1 | contig 24136 bp, 20 predicted proteins | sample 1950601 | NCBI WGS metagenome assembly ULIZ01 (sample SAMEA4835456, study PRJEB28245) | human gut metagenome | biome: gut microbiome; material: fecal sample | place: Denmark | collected 2008 | reverse complement strand
TCAGCAAAAGTACCTTGACTGATACCTTTGTTTGTTACACAGTAGAGTTTACCCTTTTTCTTAAATATAGTTTCTATATTTCCTTCTGTAGAGAAAGCTCCAAGTCTTTCAAAACCTTCGTCCATATAGATACTATAAGTATATGCCCCATTAAATGTTATATTGCCATCTTCTTCAGATTTAATAGTAACCGGTAATACAAATATATTCTTTTCTGTATCAAACATAAACGCCTGTGGATTTTCAAATACAGAAGAAGAAATATTGCTACCACCTAATTCCTGACTATAGAGAAGTTTAGGATTATCCTTACTAGAAATATCAAAGGCATTAATCTTTAACTTATCTCCACCATTATCAACAGTTACGATTTGGTCTTCTCCATAAGGATAAAGCATAATATTGCCTTCTGACAATTTCAATATACCATTACCTGATGGGTTAAGTGGATTAGACATATCAACTGTGTAAATTGGCTCGCCCTTTTCCTTTGGTGTTAAATAAATTTTATCTTCTGTTAATATAACAGAACTAATATTTGCATTGTTTGCCACCTTTGTAGCCTCGCCACTTATTTCCATATTGTTGTTTAAAACATAAACACTATTTACAATCTTCTTGTCTTTATCCTCAACGTTACTTGTTACAACCCTTACATAACCATTATTTTCGTCTATAGAGTGGTTATCAACAGGGTGTCCCTTTACCTCGCCATAAGCATTTCTTGTAAATTCTCCATTAGCAAGTGAAAATCTGTAAATCCTTGTATTTTCTGTCTTATCTGAACTATCAAAAGCTGTATATCTGTTTTTAGCAACATACAAGTTACTGCCGAACAATGAAACATTATCTCCGGCACAAAGGAAAGACTTTGCTGAAGTAGCCTGTTTATTATCTGCTATATTAATAGCCATAACAACTGTATAGCTATCCCCACCCATTTCAGGGAAATACTGCATATTGCTAAAGTCCATTATAGTAACAGCATCGCCATTAGCAGTATCTGTATAAGAAGGTGCAACAAAATGACCATTTTTGTAATTGTCAAACACTGATGAATTAGCAACTAAATACACATAATTTCCTTCAAATGATGTGTCTACAGCATATCCATCTACAGCAACCTTTCTTTTCTGAACAGGTGCATTAACATTTGTTACGTCATAAACATAAACAACAGTCTTTTCTGTGTCAGGGTCTCTCTGAGAATCTTCTCCTGTTTCCTGTTCACTATTGTTTTCCTTCAAATTACCTACAACAACAAGTGTGTTGTTTTCTAATTCCATCTTCTGTGGCTTAAATTCGTCATCTAACTTAATAGCAGAAACGTGTTTTAAACCATTAGTGTAATTTAATATATTTACACTTTCCTCTGTAGCACAATACATATAAGTATCATCGCTTTTAATAAGGTCTTCTCTGTCCTTTTGTAAAAGTCCTGCTACATTAATGTTATCGTTATTCTGACTACCGTTACCAACAGCCTGTCCGATTTTATTAATAAGTTCGTCTTTGTCACTTGTGTTAGTGATTTCCCTTAAATTTTCCTCTGTAGCAACATAAGGTAAATCATTAACCTGTGTTCTTAAATTCTGTATAAATTCTGTGCTTTCTTCATTTGTAAAAGCATTTTCCTGACTAGACACAATAACCATACCATTATAATAATAGAGATATTTATTAAAGGCATTAGCAAAAACAGTTATTGGAACGTAGTCAACACCCTTATCAGCAAAAATCTTTATATTATAATCTAACTTCTTTTCTCTTGTGTTATCAACAAGACTGGCATTTTCGCTGTCCATAACAAGGGCTTTGTTATTCATTCTTATTGTTACACTTGGAGCATTTGTATCTCCTGTTACACTAGCACCATATGCTGTCTTAAAGAAACTTAAAGGCACGTAAACATCTTCACCCTTAACAACAGGTACTTGTGATGAGTCAGTCTTTTCTAAAAGGGTCTGCTTTTTATTTACTAAAATTACAGGACTTCCTAAATTGAAAACAACTGCATTATCAAGTCTGTCTTCTGATGTAACCTGATTTGAAGTAGTAGGTGCTGAAATATTGTCCTTTTTCTTTGAAATCTGGAATACAAGCACTATACTTAAAATAACAAAGTATACAATTACTATATTCAGTATAAGTTTATTGTTCATAAAAAAACTCCTCTTAATTTTTGTTACTAAGGCACAAAAACTCGTCAAATATAAATTTACACACACTTTTAATTAAAATATATTATAGTACAATTTTTCAATATTTACAAGTAAAAACATTACATACCAGTTAAATTTAAGTTTTCTATAAATTTTTATAACAGAAAAAAGGACACAAGGCATTTGCCCTGTGTCCCCAAATATTAATAAATATAACCTGTTGGATTTGTATGCTGACCATTTATTCTTACTTCAAAGTGAGAGTGAACACCTGTGGAATAACCTGTTGTACCAGCACCGGCAATAACCTGTCCTCTCTGAACAGTCTGACCAACAGAAACCTTTAATACATTGTTGTGTGCATAAAGTGTACTATATCCACCACCATGGTCAATAATAACACACTTACCGTAGCCACCTCTCCAACCAGCGTAAATAACTGTACCACTTTCGGCAGCAATTACGTCTGTGTTAAGTGTAGCCTTTAAGTCAACACCTGTATGGAATTCTGTACCACCTGCAATAGGTGAAGACCTGTAACCATAACCAGAATTTGGCTTATAGCCATTATAAGCTGGAATAGGATACTGATAATGCTTACCATTACTACTATATACAGTAGCAGAACTTGAGCCACCAGATGTATTACTTGAACCTGTGTTATAACTTGATGACCTAGACTTTGTACTTGATTTTGTACTTGAGCTTGAACTACTCTTTGCCTTTGCTGCCTGTGCAGCTTTTGCCTTTGCTGCTGCATCAGCCTTTGCTTTGGCTGCTGCTGCCTCTCTAGCCTTAGCCTCGGCTTCAGCCTTCTGAATAAGAGCCTGAACGTTAGCATCCTGTTGCTGTAAATCGGCAATCTGTGCTTCATAAGTGCTTTGGTTAGAATCAAGCTGTTTTACAATCTGATTTTTTCTAGCAATATTGTTGTCCAAAATCTGCTGTTTCTTAGCCTGTTCAGCCTTCATATCCTCTATCTGTTTCTTGTCTTTTGCAATAGTTTTAACATTTGTAGCTATTACTTCTTCTGAATGAGTATAGTCCTTAAGAACCTTGTTATCATATTCTACAAGCTTGTTAGTATACTCAAGACGTGTTATAAAATCAGAGAAATTATCTGAAGACAAAAGTGCCTCAAGGTAACCACTGTTACCATATTCATACATTACTCTAATACGTTTTTTAAGAGTATTATAGTGAGCTTCTCTTGTAGCAATAGCCTCTTTAAGCTCCTGCTGAGATTTATTGAGGTTAGCAGTTGTTTCCTGAATTTTTGTATTAAGCTGTGTAATTTCAGCCTGAACAGAAGCAAGCTGTCTGTCAAGCTCCTGAATTTCTGATTGAGTAGAGGCTTTCTGCTGTTTTGTAGAATTAATCTGACTTTGAACAGAACTTATTTGGTTTTTAAAAGCCGACCTCTGTTTCTGTAACTGAGATACTGATGCTGCATCTGCCACACCAACAAAAGCCAATGTAAGAGATACTGTCAATAATCCCGATACGAATTTTTTTAACATAAATTTTCACTCCATAACTAAAGGGGAAAACACCATACACAAGTACGATTATTCCCCCAAAAACACACCGTTAAAACGGCAAACTTTTATACTCTAAGATGCTTTCTTACAGAAGTTATACTTCCCACAGCACCCAATAATGCACCAACTAAAAGTGCAACTGGTATTGTTACTACAAATATCTCACTACCACTCTTTAAAGACATAAGAGTATTTAACACACTTATATGAGTATTAAAGTAGTCTACAATTCTATCATAGCTAAGCCATGAAATAACTGAAGGAATAGCAGCACCAATAAGACCAATTATGACACCTTCTACGATGAAAGGCCAGCGTATAAACCAGTCAGTAGCACCAACGTATTTCATAATACCAATTTCATTTTTTCTAATGAAAACAGTAAGTTTAATTGTATTCATAATAATACCAATAGAGATAATTGCAAGGATTGCAATAATAACAACTGATACTATTTTAAATATCGCATCAATAGCCATAAGAGTATCTGTCAACTGCTGTGCATGGCGAATTGACTCAATGCCCTGATACTCATAATCGGCATCACCAATTTTAGGTGCATTATTTACTGTAACAGGTTCATTATTTTCCTGCTGAATAGTAGCCGGTGTAGGTAAACCTTCTGTCACCCGTGTTGCAGAAGTTCCCTCTGCCTGTACCTCAACAGTTCCTGTCAACTTGTCCAAAAGAGCTGTTTTAGTAGTTGTTGGCTGAGAGCCTGCCTCCTTAACAGCATTATTTACTGCTGCCTTAGCTGCCTGAGCCGGGTCAATAGTAGTAGTTTCTGCTACTGTTTCAACTTCACCATTTACTATCTGATTTTCAAATTCCTGTTGTAACTTAGTTATTCTTGCAATAACATCTTTCTGATGACTTATGCCGGATACCTGTACATCTAAAGACCTTGGAAAAGGATTATCCTCTTTCAAGCCGTCTAGTGTATCAGTATCCCACATTTTCTTTGCCTTTTCCAAAGCACCTTGTTGTGAAATATATGTAACCTTCGTTACATTAGGCATTTCTTCTATTTTCTTTTGCAAGACTTTTACCTGAGCATCTGTAGGCTTATTACCTAAGAAAACTGTAACACCTACATTAGACTCAATCTGGCTTAATACGTAGTCAACATTAACCATAATACTAAGAGAAAGAATAACCGTAAATACACAGGCACTAACTATAATAATTGAGGCTGCAGACATAAGTCCGTTTTTGAATACACCTCTAAAGCCCTGACTAATATAATATTTCCATGTTCGAAGCTTCATTGTTATATCCACCACCCTCAACGTCATTTAATACTACACCCTTGTTAATCTTTATAACACGCTTTTGCATTTTATCTACAATTTCCTTTGCGTGTGTTGATATAACAACTGTAGTACCATTTCTATTTATTTCCTGAATAAGTTCCATAATATCCCAAGCAGTGTCTGGGTCAAGGTTACCAGTAGGTTCATCTGCCAAAAGAATTGGAGGTCTGTTGATAATAGCTCTGGCAAGAGCTACTCTCTGCTGTTCACCACCGGAAAGCTGATTTGGATAAGCCTTAGCCTTTTTACCTAAGCCAACCATTGACAAAATCTGTGGCACATTACGTCTTATATATTTAGGATTTGTTTCCACTACCTGCATAGCAAAAGCCACATTTTCATAAACTGTCTTAGATGGCAACAGACGGAAATCCTGAAACACTACGCCGACTTTTCTTCTGTAATATGGAATTTGTCTGCGTTTTAATTTAGTAATATCCGTATTGTTTACAATTATGTCGCCACTTGTTGGTTCAATTTCCTTTAGTAAAAGACGCATAAACGTTGATTTACCTGAGCCGGAAGAACCAACTACGAAAACAAATTCGCCTTTGTTAATTTCAAGAGATACATCTCTTAAACCAACAGCACCGTTTTCGTATATTTTTGTTACTTTTTCCATCTTAATCAAGGTGAAAACTTCCTTTCTGAAAAGAGAAAATTAATACATAAATGTTTCTCTATAGTGCATATATTTACTTACCATAAGCATAATCTTGAAAATAATAGCATCATCGAAGTTTCTAAGGTCTAAGCCTGTCATCTTCTGAAGCTTATCAAGTCTATAAACCAATGTATTTCTGTGGATATAGAGCTGTCTTGAAGTTTCTGACACATTAAGGTTATTTTCGAAGAACTTGTTTACAGTAGTAAGTGTTTCTTCATCAAACTGGTCCATAGAAAGTCCGTGGAGAACTTCATTTATGAACATTTTGCATAATGGTGCAGGAAGTTGATAGATAAGACGACCAATACCAAGCTGTTCGTAGTTTACAATCTTCTTGTTTTCCTCAAAAATCTTACCTACTTCAAGAGCCATCTTAGCTTCCTTGTATGATGCAGAAACATTTTTAAGGTCATTTACTACAGTACCGATTGCAACATATACACTTGTCATAGCTTCTGCTGAAAGTGTATCGTAAATATGCTTAGAAATCTGGTCAATTTCTTCCTTGCTATCCTTTTCTTTAAGTTCCTTTACGAGAATAATACTCTTTTCGTCAACAGCAGTAACGAAATCCTTCTGCTTTGTTGGGAAAATACTTCTAACAATCTCAACAACATTAAATTCCTTATCAATTTCTGTTTCAATAAGGAACACAACTCTAGGAACATTATTTTCAATACGCAATTTCTTTGCTCTTGAATATATATCTACAAGAAGTAAGTTGTCAAGCAACAAGTTCTTTATGAAATTGTCACCGTCAAATCTTTCCTTGTAAGCAACAAGTAAATTCTGGATTTGGAAAGCTGTAATCTTACCAATACGGTAAGCTTCTTCATCCTCGCCCTTAATCATAACAATGTATTCAGGAGAACCATTATCAAAAACCTTAAAATACTGGTAACCCTGTACCAACTGGTTTTCAGCTGGACTCTGTATAAATATATCTGCACTCTCAATGACTGTATTAACCATTGATTCTTCAGTAGTTGCAACAATCTTGCCCTCACGTTCAGCAACACTTAGCTCACGTCTTATTATATTTTTAAGTCCATCTATTGTACTTTGCAAAATCTGATTAGATATCATACCTCACTACTCCTCCTTCTTTTTTACAATCACATAAGTGTTAGTATCCTTATTTTATAACAAAAATCGTTAAATTAAAAGACTTATTCCAAAAATTTTTTATTTTATAATGCAAAATTAATATATTTTTAATATTTTAATACTAAAATTCCTAGCATTTTTATACCCAAATTTACTTTATTATGATATAATTGTTATAATAATTGTATTGAATTACAGGAGGATTTGTATTATGTCAGAGGAAAAGAAATACATTAACATAGAGATAGGCAGTAGAAACATTAAACTTGCTAGTGAAGAAAGCGATGAATATTTAAGAGCCATTGCAAAATATCTTAATCAGAAAATGGCAGATATTACAGGTGGCGATTTATCTCACCCTTTATATCGTGATGATAACGCTATTTTATTCTCACTTAATATTGCTGATGATTTATTTAAAGAACGTACTTCTAGTGGTTCTGTTGCCTTTGATACAGATACCCTTGCTAAGTTGGAATCACAGGAAAAGGAAATATCAGTTTTAAACGAAACTATCACTAATTTGAACAACGAAAAAAGCACTCTTGCTAAAGACCTTGCCAATAAAAAAGATGAAATACAGGTACTTACTGTAAAGAGAGAAGATGTAAAGAGCAAACTTGACGAATGTGAAAAGAAATTAGCATCTTTACAGGGTCTTTATGCCAGTGTTGAAAATCAGCTTGAAGAAAAGACTAATAAATACAACGACTTAGAGACAGAACATATCAAAACAAAGAGCGAATTTGACAATGTTCAGAGAGAGTATTCTTCTTGTCAGACTCGTCTTACAACGGCTGAAAAGCGTGTTGAAGAAAAGACTAACTATATTGCTAAATTAACTGGCAAAATCAATGATAAAAACCAAGAACTTAACAACCTCAGCACAAAACTTGCTGAAAAGAACACTTCAATCAACGAATTAAATCAAAAATCAGCTGAAAGAAATGTTAAACTCACTAACGTAAACAAAGAACGTGATGACTTAGCTGTTAAGCTTAAAGCTGCTAACGGTAATATTAGAAAACTTGAAGAGGAAATAAAGAGCTTAAAGACTGAAAGCGACAAGTCTGTAAAGACAGCTAAAGACCAGCTTACAAGAGTTCAGGAAGATTACCAGACACTCTTGTCAGATTTTGAAAATTACCAGATAGAAAATCAGACTATGAGCGAAAATCAGCTTCAAAGTGCATTTGCTAAAACAAAAGCTGAAAACATTGATTTAAAGAGAAAAATAGAAGACCTTTCAAAGAAACTTGCAAAAAATAATTAAGGTGACAATATGAAAAAGCCTGAAATTTTAGCTCCTTGTAGCACCCCTGAAAGCGTTACAGCTGCCCTTAATGCCGGCTGTGACGCAATATATATTGGTGGCAGTGCCTTTGGTGCTCGTGCCTATGCTGAAAACCCCTCTGATGACACACTTCACGAAATTATTAAAACCTGTGCCCTTAGAGGGGTAAAAGTGTTTATTACACTTAACACACTTTACAAAGAAAACGAAATACAGAAGGTTTTAGACTTTGTAGAAAAAATCTATTCCTACGGTGCATACGGTCTTATTGTACAGGACTTGGGTATGGTAAATCTTATAAAAAAATACTACCCAAACATAAGAATAAGTGCATCTACACAAATGACAGTACACAACAGTGAAGCCATAGATATGCTTACTGAAATGGGTTGTAGCCGTATTGTACTTGCCAGAGAATTAGGTCAAAAAGAAATAACCGACATTTGTTCAAAAAAAGGCAATACAGAAATTGAGGGATTTATACACGGAGCATTGTGTGTATGCTATTCCGGTCGTTGTCTTATGAGTAGTATTATAGGACAGAGAAGTGGTAACAGAGGTCGTTGTGCCCAGCCTTGTCGTATGGAATATTCACTTTTGGAAGACGATAAAACTTTAAAAAGTGGTTATCTCCTTTCTCCTAAGGATATTTCAACAGCTGAAATACTTGACAAAGTTCTTGCAACAGGTGTTGACAGCCTTAAAATCGAAGGCAGAATGAAAAGCCCTGAATATGTTTATCAAGTTGTTTCAACCTACAGAAAATATGTTGATGAGGTTATGGAAAATGGCACTTTGACTATTGACAAAGAGGATATTTCAAACCTTACGCAGATTTTCAACAGAGGTGGTTCATCTTCTCATGGATATTATGACACATATTCCTCACTGAATATGCTTAGTAAATCTCCTAAGAGCAGTGGTGTAGAAATAGGCGTTGTTACTGGATATAATCCTAAAAATAAAAGATGTTCTATTAAGCTGTCTCGCCCTGTTACTGCCGGTGACGGCATAGAAATATGGTCAAAACAGCACACAGGTACAGGTGTAAATCAAACAGCAGGTGTTGGCAGTACAATTTCCGTTGTTGTAGACGGCTATATACAAAAAGGCGACAGAGTTTTCAAATCCTTTGATAAAGCTCTTAATGATGTCCTTAAAAAGACCTATTCTAAAAACACTAGAAAAATGACTATTAATGCAACAGCCTCAGTAAATGTAGGAGAAAAAAGTTATATAGAATTTTCTGACTATGGCATAAGAGTATACGGCGAAACAGCTGAAACACCTCTTAACAGACCAATGACGGAAGAAGATATTGTATCAAGACTTTCCAAAACCGGAGATACTCCTTTTACATTTAACTTCATAGATTGTAACATTGGAGAAAACGTTTACATTCCGGTTTCTGCATTAAACAGCCTTAGACGAGATGCCTGTTCAGAACTTGAAAATAAGATAATAGAAAACACTCAAAGAGAGGATATTTCTGCTACTTATGAACCAAAGGCATTGACAAAAGTCGAAAGCGTAAACAACATTTCAGTAAAGGTCAGAACTTGGGAACAGTTTATATCTGCTTTAGAAACAAAGCCTAAGAGAATATACTGTGAAGTCCTTGACAGTAAGGCTGCGGAAATGGCTCACGAAAAGGGTGTTGAGTTATATTTTGCCCTTCCATATATTTCTCGTGATGGCTATGGAAAATATTTTGATAAGCTTGATAAATACAATCCTGACGGCTATCTTTTGAGAAGTCTTGGAAAAATAAGTACAGATAAACCTGTAGTTACTGACTACACATTTAATATTTTCAATAAACAGACAATATCTGTCCTTGAAGATACTTATAACATAGAAAACTATACACTTTCTCCTGAATTGAATTTACAGGAATTGCAAGAATTAACATCAGATAAAAGCGAAGTTGTCGTATATGGCAGACTTCCATTAATGACTACTCATCAATGTCCTGTTGGTATTCATTGTGCAAATAAGAAATCCGGAAAGTATTGTAAGCTAAAAGGAATTGAGGGTAATTACCAGTTAAAGGACAGAAAGAATGTAAAGTTCCCTGTTGTTAGAGATTGTGATAATTGTGTTGCCTTTATTCTCAATTCAGCACCTATTTGTATTCTCAACAAAAAGGACGATATACTTTCCCTTGACAGCAATATGCTTAGATTGGATTTTACAACTGAAAATGCTAAAACTGTAAAAAATGTAATACAAGAACATATGAATGTATTACAAAAGGGCAACAAAATGTCAGCAGAGTTTGAAAAGTATATGAAAAGCGAAAAAGCTACTGGTGGACATTTCTACAGAGGGGTGTTATAAATGATTGAAATATTCATACTTCTTGCAAAGTATTTATTTATAGCCTATATTGGTGTATTCCTTATATTCGGGCTTATAATCAATCTGGCAAGAGAAGATATTATTGACTATAAAATAGCCGTAGGACTTATGAAACAAAGGCTATGTATTATACTTTTCCATATTACGGCAAGTATAATACTTATTTCAGCCAATGCCGAAGAAAATTTGGGTCAGGTAGTGGGCTACTGTGCTATAAGTCTTGGGCTACTTATGTTTGGCAACAACCTTGTTAAAAGGCTGTATCCCGAAAGCAGTCACTTGCTTTATAACTGCATATTCTTTTTGGTGGATATAGGACTTATAATACTTTACAGACTTGATAGTTCATTAGCTATAAAACAGCTTATTTGGAACATAGCCGGTTTTATATTTTTGACTATTATTCCTTTTATATTACAGAGAATGCCTAGACTTGATAAATATAAAAACCTTTATATTATAATTTCTTTTGTAATGCTTGTATTTACACTTGTCTTCGGTTCTGTAAGTGGTGGTTCAAAAAACTGGATAAGTATAGGAAGTTTTGGTTTCCAGCCATCTGAAATTGTAAAGTTGCTTTTTGTATTTTACTTAGCATCTTCTCTTTCAAAACGACCTGATTTTCACGATATAATAGCTCCAACTATTATAAGTGGTTTGGTTGTAATTTTCCTTGTAGTTCAAAAGGATTTAGGTTCTGCCCTTATTTTCGTAATGACTTACTTAATAGTCCTGTTCATTGCTACAAGCAACTACTTATACTTGCTTTCAGGTGTCGGTGCTGTTTCTTTGGCATCAGTTATAGCCTACAAACTTTTCTCCCATATTCAGGTAAGAGTTGAGGCTTGGCAAAATCCTTGGTCAGACGTAGCCGGCAACGGTTATCAGATTGCTCAGTCCCTTTTTGCAATTTGTACTTGGGGAATTACCGGTATAGGTCTTACAAGAGGATATGCCACAAGTATTCCGGTAGTAGAGCGAGATTTTATATTTGCTGCCATATGTGAGGAATTTGGTTCAATATTCGCTATAGGACTTTTGGCAATATTTATACTTATACTTCTTGAGGGAGCAAGAGGAGCTTTAGAAAATCGTAGTAGATTTCTTACTCTATTGTGTGCAGGTTTCACTGCCCTTTTAGCTTTCCAGACTTTCCTTATTATCGGTGGTGTTACTAAGTTTATACCTCTTACCGGTGTTACATTGCCATTCATTAGCTACGGTGGTACATCAATAGTTATAAGTTATATTATAATAGGTGTTATACAATGGATTATTTCCAGAAACGGAGAATATTCTCACGACAAGGAAATAAGGGAAGTTGACACTAGAGAACGACAGCAACAAGTTCGTAAACCTCGCAGAAAGGTGGCGAGAAGATGAAATCAGCAATAAAAAAAGTATTCTGGTTTTACACAATCTTATTTTTAATTTTAATTGGATATTTGGTTAAGTTATGCCTTTTCGACTCAAATGGTTTTGTAGCAAATTCTTTTAACCCTAGACTGACACAAGGTTTGCCAGACGTTAAAAGAGGAGCTATATTGGATATTAACGGAAAGGCTATTGCTCAAGATGAGGCTAATTCAGACGGGTCATACACTAGAAAATATGACGAAACAGGTAATTATGCCCACGTTGTAGGCTATACTGTGAAAGGTAAGGCCGGTATAGAGTCTAAATACAATTTCAGACTTCAGACTGTAAGTAATGAACTTTTACAACGTATTGGTCACGTTTTTCTTGGAAAGGAAATTCAGGGTAACAACGTAGTATTAACAATAGACGACAGATTACAGCAGGTAGCAGCTGAAGCTTTAGGTCACGAAAAAGGCTCAATAGTTGCCATAGAACCTTCAACCGGTAAAATACTTGCTATGGTTTCTTACCCTACTTTTGATAGCAATACAGTAAGCGAAAACTGGGCGGAACTTAATTCAGATGATGAAAATTCTCCTCTTTTAAATAGAGCTACACAGGGTCTTTATCCTCCAGGCTCTACATTTAAAATTATAACTGCTGCATCAGCCCTTGAAGTAAGCCAGAAATATATGGACTTTAACTTTAAGTGTACTGGTGATGCTAAGTTTGGTGACAGTATACTCCATTGTTATGACGGCAAAGCCCATGGCAAAGTAGATATGACTTCAGCCTTCGCAAAGAGTTGTAACGGCTATTTTGCTACTGTTGCTGAGGAAATAGGAAATGACCAGCTTATAAAAACAGCCACAGATTTTGGTTTTAACACTGATTTAAACTTCCCATTGGAATATAAAAAAGCAAGTTTTGCTCTTAAATCAGATTCTGATGTGAAGGAATTGGCTGCTACTGCTATTGGACAAGGTAAAACCCTTACCTCTCCTCTTTTTATGGCAATGGTTACTTCTGCTATAGCCAACAACGGTTCTATGATGCAACCATATATTGTAGACCATATTGAAACACCTGGTGGTAGCGTAAAAAACAGAACACTTCCTACAAAACTTTTACAGGCTTGTGATTCTTCAACAGCTCATCAGATTGCTGATATGATGTGTGAAGTTGTTCGCTCCGGTACAGCTACAAATGCTACTTTCTCCGTAAGTGGTAAAGCACAGGTTGTAGATAAGGACAGAGTTGTTTCTGATAGTGCTATTACATCTGGTGCTATTGATATTAAACAGGGTAAATACTCCGGTAAAATTACAGTAGCTGCTAAAACCGGTACTGCTGAAAATGCAAGTGGTGATGACCATGCTTGGTTTGTAGCTTTTGCCCCAGCTGAAGACCCACAGATTGCCGTTGCAGTAATATTGGAAAATGCCGGTCATGGTAGTCACGCAATACCTGATGCTAAAAAGGTTATGAAAACATATATTGAAAACCTTGAAGAATAGTTTTAGAACTATAATATATTTAATTGCATATTTGAAAAGCAAAATACCGAACTCTGAAATTTGAGTTCGGTATTTTTTAATCTTACTTATTTAATTTATCTTTTAAATCTTCTTCAACAGTAATTCTCTTAAATTCAAAATCCTGTCTATTCTTAGCCACAATAGTGGAAAGTGTAAGTCCTGTGAAAAAGCACTGTAAAGCAGCTATAACCACAAATCCACAAACAATAAGAGTTGGGAAGTTAGGCACTAAGCCTGTGCTTACATATGTTCCTACAACCGGTACAAAGAATATTAAAGCTATTACAAACAATACAAAAGCTATTGTTGTAAAAAATCTTAAAGGCTTATAATCCTTAAATAATCTTATAATAGTCTTTAATACCTTAAAGCCATCACTAAATGTATTTAACTTTGAAACACTGCCTTCAACTCTATCTCTGTAATCAACAACAACATTCTTAATAAACATATTTTTGTCTATTGCGTGTATAGTCATTTCTGTTTCAATTTCAAAGCCCTTTGAAATAACAGGGAAAGTTTTTACAAAGCCATAAGAAAAAGCTCTAAGACCTGTCATAATATCCTTTACATCGCTTTTGAAAAGTGAGTTAATACTTTTACGCACAAGAGAGTTACCAAAATTGTGGAAAGGTCTTTTATTTTCTGTAAAATATGTGGAAGAAAGTCTGTCACCAACTACCATATCTACTCCCTGTTCAAGAACCATTTTCGCCATATCCGGAGTTGGCTCTACAGGGTATGTATCATCGCCGTCAGTCATAATATAACATTCAGCATCAATTTCTCTAAACATTCTTCTGATAACATTACCCTTGCCCTGCTGATACTCATAACGTACAACAGCACCGGCTTCACGAGCAATTTTATCTGTACCGTCAGAAGAATTGTTATCATAAACATAAATTGTTGCTTCCGGTAAAATTCTTTTGTAGTCTTCAACTACTTTCTTTATTGTTTTACTTTCATTATAGCAAGGTATAAGCACTGCTATTTTATCCATTGTTTTCTCCTCCTAAGCCATACTATAACCAAAACTCTATAATATACTGCATATTATAGAAGAATGCTGGGCAAGTAAGTGAATAAGTTTTATATGTTGCATTAAACAGTTCAGCAAAGTCATTTACGAAACTCCACATAAAGCATACAGAAAGAACTGTAAGAATTAATATATAAAATGGAGTATTATTATATTTTTCAAGAACAGCATATATAACAATAATAGCTGCTAAGAAAATCTGCCAAGTAAAGTCTGTTCTGTATCTTTCAACAATACCACCTGTGTTAAAGTCGAGCATACATACTATAAGACTAATACCTAAAAGCATACATACTATCCAAAAAAGTTTCTTTTCTTTTAATAAATCCTTTACCTTTGTTGTCATAATCAAGAAGAATAATATTATATGGTGTATAAACATACCACCTGTAACTTCTTCTCTGACATAGTTGCCCATAAACTGTGTATATGTTCCTGCATAGTGAATATAAGGGAAAATAACAGAAGTTCCCGGCAGCTGCAAGAAATATGTAAACAAGCCTAAAGGTATTTTCTCTATATTGAAATGTTCTGCTGTCATATCCATAACAGTAAGGTTATAGTTCTGTCCAAAATCAAACACAGAACCAAAACGTGCATAGTTGTAGAACATCATAAATGCACCAAAGATTACAAAAGGTAACATAAATCCTACTGTTTTACCTACGCTTGTTTTAGAGAACAATGTTCTTTTCTTAAATACGTAGTCCCAAAAAAGTGGAACTGAAATAAATGCCATAAGCAATAACTGTGGTCTGCAACCTGCCACTAAAGCCATTGTAACAGAACCTATTGTAAGATATTTACCCTTCAATGTACCCTTTTCTTTTTCAGGCAATGCTTTTATCCAAAAATACATTGTCAATATAAGGAACATCATAGCTGCCATAATTGGAACGTGGTACAAGTCCATAGCTCTTGTAGCCAATATAATGCCTGTAGAATTTACAAAAATTATAGAGAGCATTAAGTGTGCAAGAAAACTAATATTCTTGAACCATCGTCTATTTATTTCGTACATCAACAAGTAACCAAATATAATTATTATACTTACTACTGCCATTATGAAATACTTATTTGACAACTCAATACCCATAGCCTTTAAAGGCAAGTAATACATAAGGCAAGGCACAATACCAAAGTAAACGTAATATTTTCCGTTTCTGTAGGCAGTATCCCATTTAAAACTTTCACCGTTGTTATTAACAGCAGTTCTTCTCATATCTGGGTCATAAGGATTGTCCAACATAATAAGAGAAGCCGGAGGAGTATCATTCAAATAAAAATGACCGTCTAACATTGCCTCTGCCAGTCTATAGTATTGATAATGATGAGATGTATTAGCCTTGTATTCAGGGTTTATAACTCCTAAACATATGAAAACAAGTACATTCACTATTATAGCTATTGTCATTATCATTTTTTGGTTTCTGCTATCGCCCTTAAACACCTTAGTGTAAGAATCATTTTTCACTCTAAGCAATCTTACAAGTGAAATAACACCAAAAAGGAAAATAATTCTGAAAACATTAAATGAAAACGGTATTTTAGCATTAAATACAATATCATTTACTATTATGTCTTTATCCTTAAAATCAAATATCTTTAACTTTATTTTAGCACTATCGCCGTTTAAACTTAATGGAATATACTTACTCCTATTTAAGTCTGTAGCAATTACTCTGTTAGGCGTATCAAAATAATCACTATTTCCTTGGTCTGTAGCTGATATACCAATGCTTATTGCGTGATTATTTCTATCTTCCTTTAATACATCCGGAATATCCAGATTAATATAAACATTTTTAATATGTCTATTTAGATTATAAGCCTCTATAAATGCCTCACTATCAGTAATTTTGTTTACGCCATTACCTTGGCTTACAAGCCCAAATGTATTAAATTGGGTTTCATTAATGGAAAAAGGCTGGTTAAACATATTCTGATAAAATCTAAAATTAAAAACTGTAAGCTCTAAAACCACTAAAAGCAATAAAATCAATAGATTTTTGGTGGTTTTGCTTTGTTGTTTCGTATCATCGCCTTTAAAAAACGATTTTACTTTGTTTTTTGTTTCCTTCATATTTTTCTCCCCTATGCTTAATATAGCTGTAATTTTATCACATATGGATAAGTATGTAAATGATTATACCACAAGGAATTGTCCAATAATTAAGCAAATCAGTAAATAATGTAAATATATTTTGAACAAGAAAACAGCCCGCCATTTCTGTTTGACAGGCTGTTAGTATAATCAATTATTATTTATCTACTTTCTTTCTCCAACCCTCTTTGTTGTCCTGTCTAGCTCTTGCTATTGCAAGGCTATCTTCTGGAACATTCTTAGTGATTGTAGAACCAGCAGCAGTATAAGCTCTAGGAGCAATTTCAACAGGTGCTACAAGGTTAGTGTTACAGCCAATGAAAGCACCGTCACCAATCTTACAACGGTTCTTAACCTTACCATCATAGTTTACAGTAACTGTACCACAACCAAAGTTTACACACTTACCTACGTCAGAATCACCTACATAAGTAAGGTGGCTAACCTTTGTACCATCATCAATAGTAGAATTCTTAACTTCTACGAAGTCACCAATTCTAACGTGTTCGCCAATCTTTGAATTTGGTCTTAAATAAGCATAAGGTCCAACAGTTGTAAAGCTCTTTACCTGAGCTTCAATAAGTGTACTAGACTGAATAGTAACACAATCGTGAATATCGCAAGATGTCATTCTTGTGTTTGGTCCAATAATACAGCTCTTACCAATCTTTGTCTTACCTTCAAGCATACAACCTGGGTAAATAATTGTATCAGGAGCAATTTCAACATCTTTACCAATGTATGTATTTTCTGGGTCAGTAATAGTAACACCATTAATCATATGATATTCGTTAATTCTCTTTTTCATAATCTTCATAGCCTGAGCAAGCTGGAGTTTAGAATTAACACCTAAGAATTCGTCTGAATCCTCAGCAGTCATAACACCAACCTTACCACTATTGTTCTTGATAATTTCAAGAGTATCTGTAAGGTAATATTCGCCCTGAGCATTGTTGTTAGTAAGACTTTCAAATGCCTTGTTTAAAGCCCCTGCCTTAAAGATATAAACACCTGTGTTTACTTCCTTAACAGCCTTTTCTTCGTCATTTGCATCTTTCTGCTCAACAATCTTAGAAAAAGCATCGCCATTTCTAATAATACGACCATAACCAGTTGGGTTGTCAGCAATCATAGAAACTACAGTTGCATCATTACCCTGACTTTCGTGAACGTCGCAAATAGCCTTAATAGTTTCGCCCTTAATAAGAGGAGTATCACCACAAAGAACAAGGATATTACCACTCTGTATAAAATCCTTTGCCTGCATTACAGCATGACCTGTACCAAGCTGTTCCTTCTGAACTGCAAATGAAACGTTGTCATATTTATCCTTAATAACAGCCTTAACCATTGCAGACTGATGACCTACAACAACGCATACCTCAGATGCACCGGCTTCATAAGAAGCCTCTATAACATAATCAACCATTGTCTTGTCAAAAACTCTATGGAGTACCTTAGGTACTTCTGACTTCATTCTTGTACCCTGACCTGCAGCAAGTACAACTACCTTTAAATTTTCCATTACGACACCTCTGTTTCGCTTTTAAATTTACTCTATTATACTATATTTTTTTCGAAAACACAACTACCATTGCAAAAAATAAACAAAAACTAATATAGATTTAACATATTTTTTTACTTTTTCAATATATTTTCTCAAAACACTGAAAATTTTTTTGTAATTTTCCAAATATTTCAATTTTTCTTTAAAATATGTTAAATACTTGTGTGCCAAACAATGCAATTGAGAATAATAAAACAAAAAATATATTTTATTTTAAGACACCAATATCTATAAATATTAACTGACAATATTTTTCAAAATATGCGAGTTTTTTACTAAAACCAACAAAAAAGCTATGTTCACAGATTTTCTACAGATTTATTTTTCTGATGTTTACAGTTTGTTTACATTTTCTTAATGTTATATACACAATATATCTATATAATCGAAAGTAGACTAACTTAGTCTACACTACATAAAAAAGAAAAGAGGATTTATTATGAAAAAGAAATTATTATTAGGTGCAGTTGTATTATCTATGGCTATGGCTTTCACTGCTTGTGGTAGCGCTTCTTCTACTGGTAGCGAAGAAACTACAGTAGCTGAAGAAGAAACTGTAGTAGAAGATGCTACTGAAGAAGAAACTGTAGGTGAAGACGAATCTGCTACGGAAGAAGAAACTGCTGATGCTGAAGACGCAACTACAGCTGATGCTGAAGCAACAACTGCTGCTGAATAATTAGTATTTTAGTATTTATCGTAAATCCAAAGAGGGGTTGCATTAGCAACCCCTTTTTCTTTGCAATTTTTACAATAATTAAATCCTAAGGATAAAACCAAAAATAACCGAAACTTTTGCGTTTCGGTTATTTTTGGTTACATTATATTTAATCTTGCTCTTAATATACAACCTGTCATAAAGCCATAGAAAAAGCTCAATAAAATGTTTATAAATGAAAATCTTGTACCCATAGACATAACAAGTCTTACTACTGTTTCAGACTGCTTATTTGCTATAGCCTCATTAAAAAGATGTACTACACCAAAAGCACTAAATAAAAGATACAAAAGTAAAAGAACAACTACAAAAATAGCAACAAAGCTAATCAATACCATTAAGTTTTTGAAATTTGCAAATACCTGACCTATTGTTTGAGATAAATAACAAAGAGATATAAGGTTTACTGTAGTTGTTGCAATAAAAAAGCAACTGGTAGACATTATACTACCAAAACTTATTTTGATATTGTTATTGGTACTTAAATCAGCAATAGCCTCAACCATACCCTTAAATACATCTGTACCAACACAAAATACTGAAAACACGCCTATTGCCACAAGTGAAAGTATGAATGCCCAAATAAAGGAATTTATAACTTTGCTCATAACAAGCTGAACACTTGAAACAGGGTACATATTTGTAAGCTGACCTTGTGCCGACAATATATTTTCGTCAAACCATTGTGCCTGAACCATAATGGCAATAACTATAATCAGTACACCAAAGGCACACAAAAAGCCTAAAGCCACATATCTAATAACAAGACCTATAAAAAAATTGGAATTATCAAAAAGCACTAAAAAGGCCTCACTCCACAAAATACGCACTACAAAAGCAAGCCCTGTAATAATAAGCACATAGTACCACAGCTTTTTAAACACAGCTAAAAAATCGTAATATAAAAGGTTAAGCATTTATTTGTAAACCTCCTTGTAAACCGAACTAACAGGCTGGAAATACTTACTTTCAACTTCTTCTCTAGCCATAGAGAGTATAGTATCTCCTCGTCTTAAAAACAACACCTTATCAGCAACATTGTCAAAGCCACCAGGCTCTTGAGAAAGTACAACTACTGCACCCTCTTTTTTGCACTTTGCAATCATTTCTACAACTGCCTGTCTATACTTATCGTTTACATTTACAATAGGTTCATCAAATATGTAAAGACTTGTCTTTCTTGATGCCACCATAATAGTTTCCACTAACTGTATGGCTGTTGTAGACATATTATCAAACTTTGTTCTTGGATTTATTTTAAAACTTTTTAACAATGTATAAGCTTTTCGACTTTTGAAATCCTGAAAAAATCTAGTGTAAATACCCATAAGGTCGTAAACGGTATTATCGTATTTAACAAATGGTATTTCCGGCAAATAGCTGACATACTTATTAGTTCTGTTTCCTGCCTTATAACCACTTATAAGGACATAGCCACTTGAGGGAGAAAGAAGTCCACACATAATTTTAGCAAGTGTAGATTTTCCTGAAAATTCTGGAGCAAAAATAGTCACAAGCTGACCCTTATTTACTGTCAGATTAAAATTTTTAAGCACATGTTCTGTACCAAATCTTTTATTAATGCCATAGCATTTTAAGGCTGCTCTTTCTCTCTGTATTCCTGCTCTCATTGTTTTCTCTTTTCTATTTCCTACTGATGAAGTCATCTGGCTCATCTCCTTACCCCAAACGGCATATTGCCGTATCTTCCTATTATACAATTCTAAAGCATAACAACAAAAAAATCAAGTATTATTGTTCTTTATGTAAATTTTACAGATAATAACAACTATTTTATTTATACCTTTTATTCTATGTTTATATTGTATTATATAGAATAGCTTTTAATACCTCTTGCTTTTTCAACGTACTGATGTATAAGCTCACTTACCATCATAGGTTGTTTTATACTTTCCAATTTACATTCTTTATTTTCGCCGTACTTTACAACTACAGTACCAACCTTAAAAAACTTTTCTGCTGAAGATGTAGTGACAGAAATATCATTTATTTCTTTTAATGCTACTTCCTCTGTTTCTGTATTCATAGCACCTTTTTCTATAAATATTTTTTCTTCGCTAACAGCATATTTTGTAGCACCAATAGGCAAGCCTAGAACTGTCTTTTTACCTCGCCATAAATATGTAATATTAACGTTTTCCATAAATTCTACCTCGTTTCTATTCCAAATTTATACTTAGCATACACAAGAATTATATCACTTTTGTAGCATAAGTCAAATATACATAATCCTTATATAGTGAAACATACATTAAATTACAAGGAGATGATTTGTTGGAAATGACCTTAGAAAACCTGTTAAAAACAGCCTTACTTCCCATAGGCAACACAATGTATATCTACGGTGGTGGTTGGAATGAAGAAGATACCGGTGCCGGCATTGAGGCTATGACTATAGGTGTTAGCCCCAAATGGGCAGAATTTGCCATAAAACAGGATAGTTCCTATAATTTTAAAGACTATGACTACAAGCAAAATAAAGACTATATACACTTAGGTTTAGACTGCTCAGGCTATATAGGTTGGCTACTCTACAACATTTTTCAGGATAAAGGCTATGTCGATTTTTCAAGAAAAATAGCAAACAATCTTGCAACAGAAAACAAAGGAAAAGTAAAAAAAGCAAAATACATTACCGAATATAAAGCCGGAGATATTATGAGTGGAGAAAATGTTTCCCACGTTTGGCTTTCATTAGGTCAATGTCTTGACGGAAGTGTTGTCATACTCCATTCCTCACCACCCGGTGTCCATATAAGTGGTACACCTACACCAAAGGGTATTGAAAATTCTAAAGCAATAAAATTGGCAAACAAATATATGGGTAAATATTACCCTGTATGGAACAAAAAATATCCCGTTAAGCCCTTTGATTATTTGGGAAAATATAGCCAGTTTAGGTGGTATGACAATGTTTTGTACGACAAGTATAACTTGAAAAATATGTGTGCTAATATGGTTTTGGAAAGAATTTTTGGGGGAAAATAAGGGTAGCCAACTGACTACCCTACTTTTTCCTATTCTTAAAATAAAACATTCCTAAAAAGATACCAGCTACTGTACCAACTACAAAGCCTATTATTATTGCCAAAGTCATAGCTCTACCTCCATAAATTTAGTTGTTGTAACTATTTTACTCCTAAATTCAAAGTTGTCAACTTTCACTTGTGTCATTTACAAGTTTAAATTCTGTTTCGTCTGGTACTGCAATATTATCATCTACAGTAGTTGTGCTACTGGATTGAGTGGCATCAAATTTAAGTGTATTATTGCCCTCAATTTTGAAAATAAATGTGTTCTTATTATCATCTGTTTTACAAATTAAATTACCCTTATTGAACTTTATACTGCCTAAGTTTCCATAAGATGACAAGACATCAAATGTAAATGTAAAAGTTTTATCTTCCAAATCCAGTGTTAAATATGGTGTAAAAACATTTTCCTCTGAATCTACCATTTCATATGTTCCACTTGTAATACCATATGTATTCCCATTACAACCACTTAATACAAAAGACACAATACAAAGCAAAATTCCTGCAAAAATCGTTTTATTCACAATATCACCTCTTTCAGAGATACCATTCAGGTCGTCTTGTACTTATGTATGGCACTTTATTTCGTAATTCCTTAGCCTGTTTTAGGTCTATATCACAAACTAAAAGCTGTTCACTATCATCAGCCTTACACACTACTTCTCTCTTAGGGTCTACTACTAATGACTCTCCTGAAAATTCCATGTTGCCCTCTTTGCCAACTCTGTTACACATGGCAACAAAACTTGATTTTCCATAGCCTGAACACGAACTTCCCATTCAAACATTTCCATAGGCTCTGACTTTGTATTTGCTGTAGGAATTATAATTAAATCTGCCCCCTTTAATACACAAGTTCGTATACTTTCCGGCAAATGTCTATCATAACAAATAACAATACCCACCTTGCCAAACTCTGTATCAAAAACCTTAAAGCCGTCATCAGATGGTGTATAATAGTCCTGTTCATAAAAATTTTCAGCCTGTGCTATATGTACCATTTTGGCTTTATCTACAACATTTCCCTGTCTATTTATAAAAAGAGAAGTATCATATTTTTTATTTTCAATATTCATATAAACATTAGGAGATATATAGATACTGTGTTCCTTTGCTTTTTCTTTTATCTTCTGTATTTCACCGGAACTTTCATATAAACAATACTTTTCCACATTTTTATTCTGGTATTGAGGGAAAAATGGGGATAACTGAATTTCAGGAAAAAATAGTAAGTCACAATCCTTTGCTTTATCACAGAAATTAAGGGACTTATTCAGATTTTCTTCTATACTTTCAGTCATTGACATTTGAGCTAATGCTATCTTCATTTTAACACTTCCTTTTATCTGAATTATAGCACAAAAAAAGCATACTGACTATTGCCAGTATGCTAAAAATGATTTCTATTTATTTCCGAAACAACCATTTTTGTGTTCGCCACAACGTCCCTCGTGATGACTATGGTCGTGATGCTCACAATGAACATTTTCATTGAAGTTAAGTTTGCCCTGCAATAGGTCATTTACTGCACCATCAGCATTACCGGTAACTCCACCATAGAGCTTAATTCCTGCTTCTGCCAACGCCTGTTTTGCACCGTTGCCAATACCACCACAAATCAAAGCATCTACAGAATTTTCTTTCAAAAATCCGGCTAAAGCACCATGACCACTTCCATTAGTATCTACAATGCTTTCATTTACAACTTTATTATCTGAAACATCATAAATTTTGAACTTTTCAGTATGACCAAAGTGCTGAAATACATTTCCGTTTTCAAATGTTACTGCTATTTTCATTTTTATACCTTCTCTACTATTATTGATTAAATTTCTTTTTTATTGTCAGCTCCAGGGGTTGTAACAATAACCTTTTCTGGGTTAATAATTAATGCACCCTTTGCAGTAGCTGTACCATTAAACATTTTTTCTACCATTGCCTTAAAAGTATCTACTACTGTGCCTTCTGTTACATATGTAGCAGTACCCTTAATCTGATAACCTTCTAAAGTTTCACCATTGTATACAGAAATAGCGATTTTGCCACCATTTGACTGAATATTTTTTAATGTAGTTTCAAGGAAAACATCGCCTACAACAAGCTTTCCGTCTTCTGTAACATCTTTAAAGGCTACAGGTACAACGTTAGGTTCGTTATTACTACAAGTGGCTAAATCCCACATACTTTCTTTAAGTATCTTTTTAACATTTTCATTTAACATTCCGATTACCTCCTGATTTCGTTATTTATTGTAACGTCATTATAGGTAATCTACTTAAAATAAACAATATATTAGTAATTTTATTA
>ULIZ01079345.1_pt1 | contig 24714 bp, 22 predicted proteins | sample 1950601 | NCBI WGS metagenome assembly ULIZ01 (sample SAMEA4835456, study PRJEB28245) | human gut metagenome | biome: gut microbiome; material: fecal sample | place: Denmark | collected 2008 | reverse complement strand
TCTTAAATTTATTTAGTGGACACTAGTGAAGTCCTATCTGTCCTATAAGCCCTATTTGTCCTATTTGTCCTATCTGTCCTATCTGTCCTATCTGTCCCATAAAGATTTCTCACTTTCTCACTTCTTCCATCCATTCTGTTGCCGATAAGCAATTCTGCCCCTCGTCATTTCCTCCCTGATTCCACCGTTTTTCAGGAAATCCGCCTTTTGCCTCTCTATCAACAGTCTGAGGAGAGTGTCTGCTTGATGAATCAGTATTATTGCAATATTTGCGATGGTTTCAGCCGAACGGCTCGGAATCTGTTTCATATAAAATTCCGTATCGTTATGTCTTTTACAAATATCCCTCGTCTTTACAGTTCTTTCATCTGATATCCCCCACTGTACCAGTCCGTTTTGCCTGAGATAGTCCTCATAATCCAGCAATAGTTCTTGCAGACTTGCTTTCGCCACATTGGTCAGTTTCAGCTCCGTTTCTCGTGAGGTGGTTGCCGCCGCACTGCCCTCGGCAATATTCTGTCTGCCGCTGCGCGCAGCCTGTATCATCTGGTCTACGGTACGGTCAGTCCTGTCCAAGAATTTGTGTGCGAAATAATATGTGATGTCATATATGCAAGTTGCCTTCTGAAATGCTATCAAATCACGATAGCCTCCTTTCTGCGGAATAAACTCCTTGTCGTTTTCCATTTTATGTATTGTTAGATTTAGGAGTGCTTAGAAAAATCCCATCATCTGGAGGGATGATGGGATTCTGAATATATAAGGTCAATGTTTTATTTAATGATAACGGTAGAGCCCATTGTCAAAGTGTAATCGTCAATCAACACATCTCCGCCTGGCTTTTTGGCATTCATTACAAGAACACTGTAAGTACCTTCTGTTTCGATTGTGAATGTATATGTGACTTTCACCCATTTCGTGGCTGTTATGTCGTTTACATAGTCACCATATTTATAATCGCTTCCGGTTGGGTTTGCTCCATCTTTCACCGGAACATATCCCGGACGAACAGAGGCACCTGTAGATGTTGCAGCTTTTGCATAGAACGTAACAGTATATTCACCTGGCTTCAGAGTTATCTCCTTGTAACCAAGGCGCTTGTTGGCGGAACTTGATCCACCAACCTTTACAGAATACTTTCCGCTGTGAGCATCTGTACTCTGGCTGAGTGTTGCATTTCCTGCAGAAGAAGCAGTCTTCCAGTTATTTGGCAAACCGTTTGTCCAGTTCTCAAAGTCGCCATTCGAAGCGCTCGCATCACCGGTAGTGCCGCCTTCAGAACCGCTGCCGCCGTTGCTCTTGAGCGAAACGAGATAAGCCTTGCCCTGAACGGTCTCTGGGGTGTTGCCCATATAGTTGACAACCTTGCCGCATACTACCACTTCGTCACCAACATTGAGAGTTGCGCCTGAGGTGTATTTCTCATTGTTCAGATAAAGAGCACGGAACACATAGAACTGATTGTCTGCCTTGCCATCGTCTGAGATGTAGAATGTGGCATTGCCAAACTGGGTGCCATACTGCTCCTTGACTGAAACCACCTTTCCCTTGATATATACGTCCTTGTCTGACTCCACGTCGGCAGCGAGAGACGATGCATACTGGTTTGCAGCCACGCTGTTGAATGGGTTTGCCTTTGTGCCGTCGCCGGTTGGCTGACCTGCTGCCGGCTGGTCTGAACCGCCGCCACCGTTGCCATTGATTGAAACGATATAGTTTCCGGTAGTGAATTCCTTTGTTCCGTTGTAGTTCACAAGCTTACCGCATATCACTACCTCATCGCCTGGCTTGAGAGCGTCCTCGCCAGAGAACTTGGTTCGGTTTGGTCCTGCATATCCGTTGAAAACGAGGAACTGGTTTGTTGCTGTACCGTCGTCGGAGATGTAGTATTTGAGACTGCCGTAGCTCGGGTCGAAACTGCCAGACTGTACTGACACTACCTTACCCTTTACATAGACTTCCTTGTCCTCGGCACCACCATTGTCAATATACTTGATGGCAGCAGCCACGTTGTACGGATCTGCCTGTGTACCGGTACCTGCCGGCTCCATTTCCGGACTTGAAGGTTCATCAGGTGTTACGTCCGGCATTTCATACGGTGCAGGAACGTCTTCACAGCTTGTCAGCGATGCGAATGAGAATGTCAGGGCAGCCATCGCCATTACTGAATATAATATCTTTTTCATTGTATTTCTTTTTTATATTTTGTTACATTTTATTGAATTCTCAGCCTTGCTTATTTCACCTCCTCGATGTCGCTGTCTGAACGAAGGAGAATCTGCCAGGTATAGCCTTTTTTTGAAGGATTTGTGGCGTATACGGTGAAGATACCGGTGAGGTTCACCTTTCCCGTAGGCATTGCCTTGGCGGCGAAGTCGGCGTATGTGCTGCTGCGCACTACCATCAGACTCTGTGCCTTGCCGTTGATTTTCACCGTGCGGCTCACTCCGTTTCCGGCGTCCTTGTCAGCCTCCGGTGCCCATGCCAGTTTGCCGTCAGCCTTGTCCATCTCCACGTTTTCCAGTGTCATCAGCTTTCCACGATGAGATTTCACGTATGCCACGTCTTTCAGCTTTGACACATCGAATTTCTCAGGCACCACCTTTGAAGCGTCTGCCGCACCGAGAATCTTGAAGTGCTCGTTCCATACGTTGATGTTCATACGGCTTGGGAATGTCCTGCCGCTGGTATTCGTATATGGCACACCAATCTGCACGTTGTTGCCATAGATGCCGATATAGAGTCCCTTGAGGTTTACGAGGATTTCCTGTCCTACAGGCAGGAATCCGAAGAGTCCGCCCTTCTGTATGCAGATGAGGAGTCCCTCTCCGCTCTCGTCCTGCACGGCAATCTGGTTGTAGATGTTTCCCTGAATGTCGTTTCCGGTCACACGCACCTTCAACTGCCAGTCTTCCGTGATGCGCACGGTGTCGTTTGCCTGTGATGAGGGGATGAGGTCTACTGTCTTTGCCTTCAGTTCTTTTATGGATATCATCTTGGCATCGTCCTCCACGATGTCGTTGTTGCCATATGGAGCCACCTCGCCGGTCGGGTCGTTCCAGTCGTCGTCCATGCAAGAAGTGGCAAGTCCGCCGAGGAGCATTGCCGCAACGAGGAATTTTATATATTTCGTCTTTTTCATTGTCATGAGAGTTTTTTAGAATTTATACGCGATATTGAGGAGCCCGTTGGTGCCATAGGCATAGAACTTCATTGGATTCTTAGAGAACTTGTATGCACGTGTCGTTGCCGTTCCGTCGGCCTTCGGTGTGCTGTAGTCGCTTCTGCTCTGTTCGTATCCTCCGGTCACGATGTTGGTATTGTTCAGGATGTTCGTCACGGTGAGGTTGATTGAGAGCGATCCGCGCTTCAGGTATATGCTTCTTCCGATAGAACCGTCTATCATGAATCCGCCGTGTCCCTTAGCCTGTGAGAGTTTGCTGCGCACCGGCTGGTTGTTTAGGATGTCGCCACGCACCTTGCATGCTGACTCATATCTGTAGTTAGGAGAGTATGAGAGATAGATGCGGTCGTAGTAGTTGGCATTGAGGTCGATGAACCATCCGCCGCTGTGATAGCTGAGTCCGAGGCTTGCTGCCGTGAGCGGTGTGCCGTTGTCGCGCATACCTTTATTATATATATGGTCTTCAACGAGTCCGTCTGCCACATCACCATATACCACGGCATTCTGCGAGCGCATATACTCGAGATTGGCGTCGTTGAGAATCTTGGCGTCGCTTATCTGTCCGACGAGTTTTACGTCGAAGGCGCTTGTAACACGGAATTTCAATCCTGCCTCAACGCCATAGTATGCCTTCTTCATGTTTGTGAGCGACACGTATGTGAATGAGTTCACGTCGTCCATATAGAAGTTCTGCCAGTCGCTCACGTTGGTGAGGTAGCTGTAGTATGCGTTGATGTTGGCGTGCAGCCAAGAGGTCTGGAACTGGTATCCGATTTCTGAACTGAACACGCGCTCGTTCTTGAGGTTGCGCACGAAGTCGTTGTTTATCTCCGGTGATATGAAGGCCGCCTTTGCCTGCGGAGCACGGTGCTCATATCCGAGTCCGAGGGTAAAGGTGTTGCCACGGCCCAGATTAACGTTGGCTCCGAATTTCATTCCGCCGTCAATGAACTGTGCCGTGTGGCTCTTGCCGTAAGAGTTCTCCTTGGCGAGACCGTTGCGCATCTTTCCGTCACGCTGCATGGATGTATATCCCAGTTTACCGGCGATTACATAGTGCAGGTTGCCGAAGTTCTCCGAGTAGCTCGTCCACAGTTTGCCGTTGTTCACGAGCAGGTTGTAGTTGTAACCGAACTTGTCGTCTTTTCCCACGAGGCCGTTGCGGTTGTTGAGGTCATACTGCACCTCGTCGGCATCTGGCGAATAGGTGCCGATGGCGTAGGTGTTCACGTTGTGGAATGTCGTTGCTCCGAGCATATCCTCCATCGTCTGGTAGTGCATGCCCTTGTTGGTAGCTCCCACAATGCCGATGTTCCATGCCTTGTCTTTGTCTATCTGCTTGTTGAAAGTTGAAGCCAATGCAATTGTCAGCGCATCATTGTGCTTTGCCTGCAGATAATACATGGCATCCTGTCCCTGTGCCGATGCCTGTTTGTTGGCATAATACAGCTGATCCCAGTTTATCTGGCGGTTTGCCTTAGGTCCGCTCCAGAAATCATATGCCGACTGCCAGTTGGCGAGCGCATCGCTGTTCCGGTATGAGGTATTGGTGTCGTCCCATACATCGAAATAGCTGCTCGGCATATTCTTCCAGTAGTTTGGATGAGGGTTGTCGGCGTTGTTGTAGTTCAGCTTCGTGCTCTTATACATGCTGTACTTGCCCATGAGCGAAGTCGTCAGCTTGTCGTTGTCGGAGATTTTCCAGTCCCATGTGAGCAGAGCTGTCGGCGCAAAGTCGTTGACTACTCGTGAGTTGCGCTTTTTGCCGTTCTGGTATCCCCAGTATGGGTTGTAGTATCTGTCGTTTGCCATCCAGTACATCTCGTCAGTACCGGCTCCCTGAGAGGCGCGCTCCGTAGGGTTGCCCCATGTGGTGAGCGAGAGGGAGTGGCTTCCGTCGCCGAACACCTTCTGCACTCCGAGGAAGTAAGAGAGGGAGTTATAGAACGTCCCCTCCACGTATCCTTCGTTCGCCCAGCGGTATGTGAGGTTTCCTGAGAATGCCCAACCACGGTTGCTGAGTCCGGTATTGAAGGTGTACATGCCTCTGAGCGTATAACTGCGGTTGGCTCCGGAGAGCGTTATCCTGTGGCCTGCCGGCATGCTTGCCGGACGGAAGTTATAGTTGTTTGAACCTGCCATCCCCGTCATGGCAAAATTGTTGGTTTCAAACGGAAGGGCGAACTCCTGGTTCTTTGTCTGCTGGTTGAGTCCGCCAACGAGGGAATAGCGGAACTGCCCCGTCTCCATGTCGTTCATCGGCAGTCCGTTGATATAAACATCGTTATACTTCTGGTCGAACGCACGATAACGGAAACGCACCGGCGAGAAGAGGAATCCAACCTCACTCGCATACATGTTGGAGTTGGAATTGACGATGGTAACGTTCTGCGACATATCATCGTCTTCTCCGAGCTGTGCCTCCGTAAACGTGAAAGCCGACTCACTGAGAGCGGCGCCACGCTGTCCTATGGAGTCAGTACCTACTGTCTGGGCCTGGGCCATAGAAGCGGAGCACAATGCCATCACGGCTAATTTCAGATTCTTCTGCTTCATAAATAAGTGTTATGTTTGTATGCCACAAAGTTAACGCTTTTTTGACTAAGCGACAAACATTACAAGATAAAAATACGGGATGTTACAAACATTTAATATCGCAATGCCAAAATAATGGAAAATAATTCATACCTTTGTCTTTGATTACAAAGACGTGGATAATTGTCAGACAGGCAGTATAGAAAAACAAAATATTTATAACAATATGAAAATGAAAAGAATCAGTTTCTTGCCGATATTAGTGCTGTGCATGGTGTCTATCGGCGCAATGTCGCAAAATGAGAAAAAGTATTTGTGCTACGGAGTGGGATTCTACAACCAGGAGAATCTCTTCGATACTTGCCACGACGAGGGCAAAAGAGACTACGACTTCCTTCCTACGGGGTCTTACCGCTGGAATGGGCTGAAATATTCTCACAAGCTGAAGAACATGGCGAGGGCTCTTGCCGACATGGGCACCGACGTGCTGCCTAAGAACGTGGGATGCGCCGTGATTGGACTGAGCGAGGTGGAGAACAGCAAGGCGCTCGACGACCTCACGGCACAGGAACCGCTGAAGGCACGTGGCTATAAATACGTACATATAGAGGGTCCGGACCGCCGTGGCATCGACTGTGCGCTGCTCTACAATCCGCAGCTCTTCAAGGTTTGGAACACGAAGCTCGTGCCATACGTGCAGGAACTGGAGAAGGACAGTGCGTTTCTGACCCGCGGATTCCTGACCGTGAGCGGAGAGATGGCCGGCGAGCATGTGGCATTCGTGGTGTGTCACTGGCCGAGCCGGGCGGCTAAACCTTTCTATCGTGAATCGGGCGGCCGCCAGGTGAGAGCGCTGAAGGACTCGCTGCTCAGAGAAGACCCAAAGGTGAAGGTATTCGTGATGGGCGACATGAACGACGACCCCACAAACGCCAGCATGACGGAGGCTCTGGGATGCAAACCAGACATCGACGAGGTGGGCAAAGGCGAGATGTATAACCCATGGTACAACATACTGGTGAAAGAGGGATTGGGAACATTGACCTATGGCGGTTCGTGGAACCTCTTCGACCAGATTGTAATGACTCCTAACCTGCTGAACAAAAAGGGAGCAAAGGATTTCTCTACACTGAAATTCTTCAAGAACCAGATTTTCCGCCGCGACTACCTGTTCCAGACCGAAGGGAAATACAAGGGTGCTCCAAAGCGTACTCATGCCGGCGGCGTATGGCTCGACGGATACAGCGACCACCTGCCGGTAGTGGTGTATCTGGTGAAGGAGCAGAAGTAGAATGTGGAGTGGAACTTATCTGAGGGAACCAAGGCAAAATAGGACATTACCGAAGTTCAAGACTATATCACAGTAAGTCTTTATGAAATCAAACGAAGAAACTGAAAGCAAAACAAGCCTGTCCACTACCATGGGGAAGAACGGAGGGACTGGCGGATTGGCGGGTGCCGACACTGGGGCATCATCCGCCAACATTCCTGTAGAATGCCATCCACTCGAGCCTTTCCTGCCCAAGAATGCCTGGCTGCTGATGCTTGGAAGTTTTCCGCCATCACAACAGCGATGGAGCATGGATTTCTTCTATCCTAACTTCATAAACGACATGTGGAGAATCTTTGGGCTACTGTTTTTCGACGACAAAGACCATTTCGTGGACACGGAGAGGAAGAGGTTCAGAAAAGAGCAGATAGTGGAATTCCTCACCAAAGAGGGCGTGGCGCTATACGACACGGCGTGTGCCGTGAGACGCACGAAGAACACGGCTTCTGACAAGGATCTGGAGATTGTGACACCAACTGATCTCGACTCACTTCTGGAAAGACTCCCCCACTGCACCACGGTGGTGACGACAGGAGAGAAGGCCACTACGGTATTCGCCACGCATTTCGGCTGCCCCGTCCCTAAAGTTGGCACATCGGTAGAGTTTCTGAACAACGGCAAGAGGATGACTCTCTTCCGCATGCCAAGCAGTTCGAGAGCCTACCCCATGAAACTGGAGAAGAAAGCGGAACAATACCGCAAGGTCCTGATAAGAAAAAAGTAAACATCAAAACAGAATATATGACAATAATCGGCATAGCTGGTGGTACGGGCTCTGGCAAGACCACCGTGGTAAAGAAAATCGTGGAAGCTCTGCCTCCACACTATGTTGCGGTGGTACCGCTTGACTCATATTACAACGATACGACGGAGATGACGGAGGAGGAACGACATGCCATAAACTTCGACCATCCCGACGCCTTTGACTGGAAACTGCTCATCAAGCAGGTGAACGAACTGCGCAAGGGAAACGCCATCGAACAGCCCACATACTCGTATATCAAATGCAACCGTCTGCCGGAGACCATCCATGTGGAACCAAAGCCTGTGATAATCATCGAGGGCATCATGACGCTGCTGAACAAGAAGCTGAGAGACATGATGGACCTGAAGATATTCGTTGACGCCGACTCCGACGAGCGACTGATACGCAACATACAAAGGGACATCGTGGAGCGTGGACGCGACGTGAAGATGGTGGTAGACCGTTATCTCGAAGTACTTAAACCTATGCACGAACAGTTCATCGAACCCACAAAGAGGTATGCCGACGTAATAATCCCTCAGGGCGGAGAGAACGTGAAGGGTATCGACATGGTGTGCAAATTCATCGAAAGACTGATGCAACAATAGACACAAACATCAAAACATTTATGAATCAGAAGAAGGTATTTCTACTTGCCTTGATTTCCGCAGCGACACTAAACGCTACGGCTCAAGACAACGGCAATTACGACGACGAAACCACCACGCTACAGAAGAAAGGGGAATTTGAATATTCGGCTGAGGCCCAGGGAAGCTTCTCACACGGCAAGACCCCACTATGGCTGAACGCCAACAAATACGGATTGTCGTCGCTCGACGAGAACAACGGCTACATCAGAGGATCGCTGCAGAGAAACATCGGCAACGACATGGAAAAGAAATGGGGATACGGATTCGGCATTGACGCCGCCGTGCCATTCAACTATACGAGCAACGTGGTATTGCAACAGGCATACGTGGAGGGACGATGGCTGCATGGCACTCTCTCCATAGGAGCAAAGGAAAGGCCGATGAACCTGAAGGACAACAGGCTCAGCAGCGGTTCGCAGACTTTGGGCATAAACGCCCGACCCGTACCACAGGTGAGGTTGGCGCTCGAAGACTACTGGAAGGTGCCGTTCACTGGCGGATGGGTGCAGCTGAAAGGTCATGTGGCTTACGGAATAATGACCGACGACTCATGGCAGCACGAATTCACCAGCAAGCGGAGCAGATATGCCGACAACGTGTTATATCACTCCAAGGCAGGATTCATCAGAATAGGAAGCGACCCGTATATGCACCCTCTCTCGCTGGAACTGGGACTGGAGATGGCATCGCAGTTCGGCGGAAAATCGTATCTGCCTAACGGTGACGGAACGGTGTCGGTGATAAACGGTAACACGAGTCTGAAAGGTTATTGGAACGCTTTCGTGCCGGGAGGCAAAGACATCACCGATGGCGAAAACTACAAAAATGCAGAAGGCAACCAGCTGGGCAGCTGGATGATGCGACTGAACTTGGAGAAAGACCTTTGGAAAGCGGGACTCTACGTAGACAAATTCTTTGAAGACCACTCGGCGATGTTCCAACTCGACTACGATGGTTACGGAAGCGGTGAGGAATGGCAGGTGAAGAAGAAGAGACGCTACGTGCTCTACGACTTCAAAGACTGGATGATAGGTTTCGACCTCAACATGAAATACGGTACATGGCTGAGAAACATCGTGGTGGAATATATCTACACAAAATATCAAAGCGGACCTATATACCACGACCATACGACGACTATTCCCGACCATATCGGCGGCCCCGACAATTACTACAACCACAACATCTATCCTGGATGGCAGCACTGGGGACAGGTGATGGGAAACCCTCTCTTCCGCTCGCCAATCTACAACCAGAATGGAAGTATCTCTGTGCAGGACAACCGTTTCATGGCTTTCCATCTGGGATTCGACGGCCGTCCCAGCGACAACACACGCTACCGTGTGCTTGCCACTTATCAGGAGGGGTTGGGAACCTATGGCAGTCCTTACAACGACTTACGCCACAATATCAGTTTCCTCGTTGAGGGTGAATACAAATTCACAAAGAACTTGCTTCGCAACTGGAGCGTGAAAGGCGGTTATGCCATGGACTTCGGAGGAATACTGGGCAACAACTACGGTTTCCAGCTGACCATCGCCAAGAGGGGCAGTTTCAGTCTGTAGGCACTGTTACCAACTTCAGAGATAATCTACAAGGGAACAAGAAAAACGAAAAAAGAAAAGAAAAGAAATGAGAAAGACAATATGCGGCATTCTCATAGCCGCCACAACGATACTCACCACGATGTCTCTCGCCTCATGCGACATAGAGACTTCATCGGCTGCCGGAGATTTCAACGGTATGTGGCATCTGACCCGTGTGGACACGATTGCCACTGGCGGAGTGCTCGACCTGAAGAATGAAAAGTTATTCTGGGCATTCCAAAACAAACTGATGCAGGCGGATGACAAAAACGAGAAGCTCGCGAAGATTCTGATGCGCTTCAACCAGACAAACACGCAGCTCACACTGCACACACCATACGTCTACGACCGCGAAAACGGCGACGTGCCTCTCTCCGACCCTACCCTGCTGGCACCATACGGCATAAACAAGCTGGAGGAGAATTTCCAGGTAATAAAATTGACCGGAAGTAAAATGGTGTTACAATCTGAAACGCTGAAACTGACATTCAAGGGATTCTAAAACAATATAAGACTCCATAATTTGCAAAAATGCTCCATAATTCCAAATAACGGAATCATGGAGCATTTTTCTATGCCATGCTTAGGCAAGAGTAACAGTTTGATGACCGCTTGTGGAAGATTAGTCAGCATTCAAATGATCGTAGCCGGAGAGTTTCTCCTGCCATGAATAGTATTTCCTTACAGTATCATAACCTGAACGGGAAATACGGTTGCGGTCGGCTTCGTTGTCCATCATCCTCAGGCAAGCGTCGGCAAAGGCCTGGTCGGCATCTTCGATGATGCAATTGGTGCCGCTTTCAAGTTCGGGAATTGCCTTTGAAATGAGCGACGACATCACCACCGGCACTCCCATACCCATAGCCACAAGCACCTTGTTCTGAATGCCGGCGGCAATCTGCACCGGTGCCACAGCCACGCAGGAATCCTTAACGGCATCTGAAAGGACGTCTACAAATCCCGTCACTACGATATTCCCAGATTTTTCCGACAGCGCCATGATGTTTCTCGGCGGCTCTGCCCCTACGATATAGAATCTGGCTCCGGGCTTCTTCTTCAGAATCAACGGGAAGATGTCGTTTACGAAATGCAACACCGCATCCTGGTTCTGCAGGGTTCGCATATTGCCTACAAAGCAGATCTTGTCATGGTCGTAGGAATCGGGTATCTCGTCCATACACTCCACGCCATTGGTGTATAATGCCAGCGAATGCTTGTCGTCCCCGGCAGAGAGATAGTCGATGTCTGCCTTTGAAACGAGTACAACCTTCGGGAATTTATTCATCACAAAGTGCTCATATCTTCGGATAAGCTTGCGCTCGATGGCGTAAATAACCTTCTTCAGCGACATGCCCTTGAAACCGGAAGACAGAGTATAGGTCTTCGACAAGGCATCGGTCATCTCCACGATGGATTGCGACTCCACGCCATGCCGGGTGAGGTATGGCACCATCCTGAGCAGATGGCTGACGAAACGGTCTGGTTTCTCTTTGCTGATTACCATCCCCAGCAGCTTTGTGTATTCCCGAGAGTAGTAGTAGCCACACTGTATGGGGCGACCGCTCAGCATATACTCAAGCGAGTATAGCATGGAGTTGGTCTTCTTGCGCTTTACTACGTACATCTTGTCATACAGAGTCTTTGCGGCTGCCATGTCAGGATTGCCCTCACAGAAGGACACGAGGACCAGCTCATGACCGGCAGACTTCAGATATTTGGCTATATTGTTAATTCTCAACACGTCTCCGCCATTTTCGGGAAATGGGAAGCGTGGTGTCAATATGCAGTATTTCATACGATATCAGTTATTTTCTATTCATATACTTTTTTACGCAGTTTGCTTATCGTGGCATAGACCCTCGATGCAAACAGAAGGAAGTCGTATTTCATTGGCTTTTTCAGATATGCCACCATATAGCTACACGTAAGCCTCATCGCCACGGCAATTCTTTCCGAATACCGATGGCGTGCACGGGTGGCGGAATTCTCTCTTGCCCTCACGTTATATACGGTGTCGGCATTGTGGACAATCTCCATTCTGGAAATCCTGTCGGACACGATGAACATGAACAGGGCGTCTTCACCGAGCTTGTGCTTCGTGTCAAACCGCCTGTCTCCTATCACATCTCTGGGTATGAGTTTCCCTGTTACCGTGGACAGGAAGCTCCGCGAATTGAACAATGTCAGCTTGGGGCATTCCATGCATCGCTTGTAGGCTGATGTGAGGAAATACGGCAGGTGCTCACGGGTCTTGTCATCAATGAGATAAAAATTGCAGGCAACCACCGTATGCAAATCCGTCAAGGCATGCATGCTCGACAGATAGCCGTTGCCTGCCACCCAGTCGTCGTCGTCGATGAAGAGCAGATATTTGCCTTTTGCATTGTCTATACCGATATTTCTGGCGTTCGACACACCCGGCTCGTCGGTCTGAATGACTCTCACATTGACATAACCATTGTCGGTGATGATACCTTCGAGCATCGACCGGTATGGCATGTCGCAGCCATTGAGTACGATTATCACCTCATAATCGGAAACGGGGAAATCCTGCTCCTCCAAAGAACGGAGGCAGTCGGAGATGTATTCTCCGGGCTTGTATGTAGGTATTATAACAGATATTTCCATTATCCAAAGATTTTAAGATAGTCTGGAGTCAGCGATTCCGGGGTTGCCACACAATGCAGACCGTTGTCGCCTGTCAGCGCCCGCATCTTCTCTATCAGTTCGCCGGTAGAGGAGAATATCGGATCGTAGTTATAGAAGTCACGGCAGTAATGCAGGGCGGGATGCTCAAGCACAAGCATGTTCTTCCTGTTTGCCACACACTCGAAGCTCACTCCACTGACCTGATTCTGGAAGGATGAGGGATAGGCAAGGAGCACGATGTCTGAACGGAGGAATATCTCCCGATAGAGCGCCGTTGGCAGGAAGCCTGAAATGAAGCGCACGTTGTCGGGATATTTCTCGCCTTCTTTCTTGTCGCCATGAATGAGCAGCAGCACATCGTTCCGGGCAAGGAAATCTGCAAGTTCGCTACTGCTTACGAGCGAATTCACAAAGGTGTCGTCTGCCTTTGAAGAGGGATGGAACACCACTTTCCTGAAAGCGGAAAAGTATTCGGGAAGGCTGGTATCGGCATGGCTTTCATCAAACGGACTGACGCAGCCGTGTGATACCACGGCAACATTTGTTATGCCATTCTCAAGCAACGGTTTCTTCATATAGTCGTCGAACACAACGAAGGTGTTGTGGCGCGCCAGACGCTTGAGAAAGAATAGTTTCACCCTGGATGCCACGGTGGCGGTGTTATGACATATTATATACATATTACGGCAAAGGGGCAACAGACCCAAAGTGACCTCATCGCAACTCGACACCACTACATGAGTGTAATCTGAGAAGCGTATCTTGAATTTCAGATACAGCAGGGTGACAGTGAATATAATGCGGTTGAGAACGGCTCTCTTGCCGCGCATATTCAGGAAGCGGGGCAGCTTGGCAACGTAATCGCTGTCAGGATAATCGAGTTGGGAAGCTATGTCTGAATGCAACACTATCTTCACATCGTAGCCTGCCGAGCGGATGGCGTCGATATGGATACGATTGAAGTTGACGTGTCCCTTCATGTATACGTAATCTATGAACAATACTTTTCCTTTCATGGTATGTCTTTTTATTTAACGTCGTTGAAATGTTGTCTGAAATGGATGAGCCTCTCGTTGTATGGCTTGTTCTCTATGGTGATGTTGTAATACTCCGACATGGCGGTGGTATTGAGGGAATATACTTTCAGCAGACTGTACAACGCCACGAACGACAGATACAGTATCTTGTTGTTGCGATAGGTAAAGCACTTTATCAGGTCTATCCATACAATCCAGTATGCATAGATGAAAAGATAGGAACAGCGGAGACTTATCGTGCGGAACTCACTGAGAAACAGGAATGTGCACAGATAGAAGAGCATACTGTTCACGAAGATGTTGTTGCCGTTGCGGACTTCTCTGAGCTTGTCGATATAGCAGAACAGAAGTATTCCGGTGAGCAGTCGCTCAAGATAGCCGATACTCAACACGGAGCCCGTGCTGAGGTCCATGCTGAGATATGCCTCCACCCAGAGTTTGGTAGACGGCATGATATAGTCTACCACCAGGAGTATCAACGACTTCAGGATGGGGATATGGAAGAGGTAAATCACATTGGCAACGGCGAATATCGCCATCATTATGTATTTGTTGAACTTTCTGTTGATGATGAAATACATCGGTATGTATGCCAATGACGAACTATGGAACGTGAAGCCTAACAAGCAAACGAGCAAAAAGGGCAGGAACTGCTTCTTCTCAATGAACACGATGGCATTGACGAACAGCAATATGGATATGGAGTTGCGCACCAGATTGATGTTTATCTCGAAACCGCTCATCACCAGCATGATCATAAACGCAAGCGGTATGTTGCTGACATATCGCCTGAAGAACATCATCAGCAATGTAACGTTTATCAAGATACACAGAAACTGGAAGAAGAAATAGTTGGGATATATGGTCTTGCATATCACTCCGAATATCATGAAGCCCGGCTCCCACGTCCATTTGTTCAACGGAAGCGTGAACAAGGTGCGCAAGTCGGTCAGACTCTGATACTCGGGATAATATGAGGTCCAGTCGTAGGCCACGAATCCTCTGAGTCCGAAGAAGAACACAAATACGACAACTGACAATATGTTCACACACATTGTCTTCATTTGTGACTCGCTGTTGAAATGGGCATATACGGCAAGAGAACCATAGATCATGACCAACAGCAGATAAGGATAAGCGAACTCCATCTATATGTATTACCTTTCTTTATTTCTTCTTGCCAAAAGCCTGGCTCAACACCAACACCCAGAGGGCGTCTGCTATAACTCCTACAAACACGAATATGATGACCATAAGCGTTCGCGGCATGCTCGACGACTTCAATGGCACGGTGGCATTCTGAATGACGGTGAACGCCGGAGTGTTCTCCTGTATCTTCGCCTGTGCCTTCTGCACCTGCTGGGCGGTCTGCGAATAGTTGTTGAACTTCAGCTGCATATCGTTCTCCAGGTCCTCGAGTTTAGACTGATACGACATGAGCACGACTTCTGAGTTGGCATCGGCGAATGATGCATATTTCTGACGCGACTTTTCATAGGCTGCCTTTGCCTCTGCATTGATCTGCTGTGAGTAAGCCAGGTCTTGTCTTGCCTTCTTCGTACGGTAGAGCGTGATGTAGTTCTGCAGTCTGGTCTTCACGGAGTCTGCCATGCAGGCAGCCACACGAGCGTCGGTGTCGGTAACGGAAAGGGTTATCACATTGGTACCCTTGTTGATCTGGCAACCGATGCTTCCGACTATTGCCTCGCAGACCTCGCTCTGGATCTTTGTCAGACAATGTGGGTTAACGACATTGGTGCTCGGTATGGTGTCTTTCTTACCGAACATCTTGATTAGCCACAACTTGGGATAGTCCCAGAATGGTATCTTGGTGTCCTGCAGGATGTGGTTGTAGTATGTCTTCTTCTGTCCCTTCACCTTGACGGGAATATCGAAGAGCTTCACCACGAAGTCTGTGGATGCGAAGACATCGGGATAGATGTCGGGATAGATGGCATCGACGGAAGATTTTCCGCCACCGATATCCATACCTATGGCTCCGGCAATGTCGCTGAGGTTCTGCGACATACCCATACTTGTGGCCTCTGGAGCCAACACCACATAAGAGGTGTATCTCTTCTGCTGTTCCAAAGCCACGATAACTCCAATAACAAAGAATACGGAAACGAAGATTATCATTTCCTTTTTCCTCGACGCCACTTTCTTCAAAAGCGAAAGCACGTCGATTTCCTTCACGCGTTTTGTATCTGACATTTTATCTTGTATTTCATTTACTTCTTAATCATTGTCTACTTCCCTACCCCTGCCTGTTTATGGCGTGCAGCGGTATTCCAGGTCTTCGGTCCTGTGGCCTATTACCTTAGCCGGCACTCCACCGACGATGGTATATGGCGGGACATCCTTGGTGACTACGGCTCCTGCCGAAACTACTGCCCCCTTGCCTATCTTCACATTCTGCAGAACCATAGCTCCACAACCTATCCAGACGAAGTCGCCTATCTCGATGGGATAGAACTTCACCGGGAAATGGCGTGACTGCACATCATGGCTGCCTGTCATAATCATAACTCCATGCGACACCGACACGCTGTCGCCGATGGTCAGTCCACCACGGGCATCGAGTGTCACCATGCGGTTTATATGTGAATCCTTTCCTATAGACAGTTTGTTGAGGTTCATTATATAGCAGCGGCTGTCCACATAGGTGCCTTTGCCTATCTTCATGCCGAGCTTTCTCATGGCAAACCTGCGCACACACCACGGGAGGCTGGGCAGGATGGAATTGGTGAGAGGTCCGAGAACGAATTTCCTCATTCCTGAATATACGGGACTTCCAACAAGCCATATTTTCATCACCTTTGTCAGGAAGTTTACGAGCTTACCCATTCTGAAGCCGTCGCTGATGGATATCTTGTAGTTCAGATATTCTCCCCTGACGGGATGGTTTGACATTCCTTCTTCATCGAAGACTTCTATTATGGCGTCAGTTCTGACAAACCTGTATTTCTTCTTGTATAGGGTATAGATGAGATACCAGTCGAGAGCGAAACCATAATCTTTCTTCTTGTCAAGAGCGAACAGGTTTTCCTTGTGTATCTGCGTTCTCACGAGTGATGAACCGTGACGATAGACTGGTCTGTATTCGAGACCTGCCACATTGCTTGAGGAGGGGAAAGGGAATACGTGTCCCTGGCGCAGTTTCATGCTGTCGCCATATATGATGTCGGCATTCCCGGCATCACAATTCCGGATGGCGTCGGCAAGCGAATGGTCTGAGAAATAATAGTCGCCGCAGTTCAGGATATTCACCCAGTCGCCGTTGGCATGCTGCACGCCTTTGTTCATGGCATCATAGACACCGGCGTCTTTCTCTGAGCACCAATATGCCAAGCGGTCAGCATACTCCTTTATCACCTCTGCCGTGCCGTCAGTGCTGCCACCGTCAATGACGATATATTCCTTTTCTTCCCACGTCTGCGAGAAGAAGCTCTCCATCGTCTCACGGATGTGCTTCACATCATTGTAGACCACGGTGATTACACTTATCTTATTGCTCATCTACTATATCTGTTGTTTTATTGTTATCTTTTTATTGTCATCTGTCCCATATTCCCGTTGCCTTCTGCCTGATCAGCAAGCGGCACTGATAGATGTGTATAAGCGCCATGGCGAGATAGCATGTTGCCATGCTCAGGACTATACTCTCTACGCTCAGGCCCATATCAGTGAACTTGACCATCGCCACATAAAGGATGGTGAAGACTACGGATGTCAGTATCTGCACTCTTATCTTGTTGAGTCCGTTGATGAGATACGTTGCACAGTTGTTGAGATTGAAGGCACACACATATACGAATGTGCACAGCGAGATGGAGAGCGGCACCTCCACTTTGCCGCCAACCCACAGATGATAGAACACTCCGCTGACTGCCAGCATGCAGACTCCGCCGGCGACGGAAAGCGCCCAGAACTTCAACGCTCTGTTGAAAGTGGCGTTTATCCATGCCATGTCTCCCTTCACGTAGGCGTCGGTATAGGCATTCCACATTGGTGAGAGGATGATGGTATAGGCTATTATCAGAAGGTTGAAAAACTTGTATGCGATGTTGTATGTCGTGACATTCGTCGGTCCGCAGTTCTGGGCTATGAACACGTTGGCAGCACCGAAAATGACAAGACAGCTGCTCACCTGAATCACAAAGAATCCCATTCCCTTGCCCACAATCTGTCTGCCGAGACTCTTGTCAAAGTCGTTGGCGGCGGGGCGGAGTTCGGGATATCGCAAGAACAGGGGGATTGTGGCAAGGGCAAAGACTGCACATGTCGTTGCCGTGTATGCAAGGACGACATACATGAGATTGCCCGACGTCACCTTGGTAAGTATGAATATTATCACCATCGAGATGACGTTGCCCGACACGGTGAGAAGGTCGTTGACTGCATATTTCTGCATGGCAACGAAGATGAAGCCCACATTCTTCAAGACGAAATTGCCGAGCGTGAAACCTATTGCCACGAGCGTTGCATTGCGAAGACTTTCTCCGCTCACAGCATGGGTATTGAAGAAGCTGCAATAGTCAAGCTGCGACAAGGGCAGCAGTCCTATCACTCCCAATGCCAGGGCGATGACGGTGAGCAATGAGAATGTGGTGCAGATGTATTTTCTGGCCAACGAATAGTCTTGCTTCGAGATTGCCTCGGTGAGATAGTTCCGCATTCCGTTGCCCAGACCGATGTCGAAGGTTCCTATCCAGAACAATACCGACGTCATGGTCATCCATACTCCATAGACTTCCTTGTCGAGATAGCCGATGGTAATAGGCACTATGAGGAGAGACGTTGCCAGTCCCACCATCTTCAGCACCGCCGACATCAGTATGTTTTTCTTCAGAACTATGTTCCTATCGTTTGCCATTCGCTTTTCAGTCTATCGAAGTCTTCCACTCAATAGTGGATTAAGTCATAATTGTCTATATCAGCAATACGGCCCATTGACACTTATCGTGACAGGGCCGTATCACATCGTATTTCCTTTATAATATGTTAGCCAAAGTAGCGATCATCGTGGCGATAGACGCTACCGACGTACCGATGGTCATCGTCTCGGCAATGCTCATCTTGGTGGTAGCCTTGGCTGGAACCACAATCTCACAACCAGGCATCGGCTTGGCGTTGTGGGAAACCTTTGCCACCATACCATTCATATATATAATGTAGGTCTGGCCTCTCTTTGCCTTGTTGTTGAAACCACCGGCCTGGTCGATATAATAGCTTGCCTTCTTGCCCTTAACGAAACCTACGGTGTTTGGATACATCACCTCACCGTTGATCTTCACCGTTCCGGTGTACTGCGGAACAACGATGCGGTCGCCTTCGCGAAGCACGATGTCGGCATCGCTGCCTGGGTTGGCAATAGCCTTGTCGAGCTCGATACCTACTGAATAGGTGTCCTCGATCTGGAATTTCTTGATACGCTCACTGTTTGTGACATCAACACTCTTACCGGTCTTTGCTGCCTCCTCGGCAGCCACCTGCTCATACTGCTCAAGGGCCATCTTGCGGGCTGCCTCCAGACGCTTGCGCTCACTCTCGTTGATCTTTCTTACGAGTGTAGCACCGGCTGCATATCCGCGGTCGTTCACTCCGCCTGCCGCCTTGATGACGTCGCTCAGACGGGTGTTCTTTCTTTGCAACGTATATGTACCGCTGAACATCACCTCACCGTCAACAACGACATTCTGCTGTTTTGAGAAGCCCGGACTCTTACGCACATACACCTCGTCGAATGGCATAAGGTGGAAGCCTGGAGTACCGTCGATCACGAAGCCGTCTTTCAATGCGAAACTGTATGTATAAGCTGAGATGGAGTCGTTGGTAAGCGCCTTTGGATTCATCACGCGGCGCGCCACATCGACCTTCACAGTGGAAGCGGAGTTCTTCAGACCTCCTGCCTGAAGCACGAAGTCCTCAAGCGTCTCATTGGATGCGTATTTATAGATGCCAGGATAGTTCACCTCTCCGTGTATCGTTATGGTCTGTTCTTCCATCATCTCCTGCTTCGTAGGGATGAACAAAACATCGTTAGGCTGCAACGGCACATCGGCTACCTTACCGTCAAGGATGCCTTCCACATCAACCGGCACCACTTCCAGAGAGCGGTCTTTCTTCATGCGGTGCATCACGGCACGTGCGGTGAACGCCTCCTCTCTGAGACCGTCGGCATGCTCCAGCAAACTACGCACGCTGTTTATCTCGCCGCCTACCTGATACATACCTGGACGGAACACGGCACCCTTTATCTCGACCATGTTTGAATATCTGTCGAGGATTGAGTCTACGCTTACCGAGTCTTCGTCGCTCACCTGGAATGAGCTCATGTCGAACTCGTCCACATTATATACTGAATATTCCTTTCCGGTCTTTCTCACCACTCTAACCGACTTAGTATAGGCATCGCCAGTGAAGCCACCGGCATATTTCAGCAATGAGCCGACGCTTTCGTTCTTCTTCATCTCATACCACATTGGGCGCTTCACCTTACCGGTAAGATTCACCAGGCAGTCGTACGGACCGACCACAATGACATCGTTGTCGGCAAGGCGCACATTACCCGTCAGTTTGCCGTTGAGCATATAGTCATAGATATCCACTACGGTGACAAGGCGGTTGTTGCGATAGACCTTGATGTTACGAAGTGTACCGAGGTCGTTTGTTCCTCCTGCCATATAAAGGGCATGGAACACGGTGGCGAAGGCTGACAGAGTGTATGTGCCAGGAGCTTTCACCTCTCCCATGACGTTGACCATTATCGAGCGGGTCTCACCGACGGTGAGCTTGATATGCGAGCTGCTGTATCTCGATCCCAAAGTGGAGCGCAATTTGGCGTTCGCCTGACTCACCGTAAGTCCGCTGACTTCCACCGGTCCATATCCGTCTATCGTAACGAATCCGTCCGGTGATACCGTGCACTCAATGGTCTTCTGTGAAGCTCCGTAGATATCGATGAACACGGCATCGCCAGGACCGAGACGATAGTTCTGCGGTGTGGCAATGTTCATATTCGGTTCAAACGACAAGTTCTTGTTGTTGAAGATGTTGCGTCCGAACACCTTTCTCTTGGTCTTCTCCATCATGAGCTTCTCAAGAAGGGCTGCCGTATCGGGCACGAACTCATCGAGTTCGTCGCGCATGTCGTTCCACTCATCGTTGGTATCGTCAAACACATAGCTGCGCTTGTCTTTAACGCGACCGTCCTTCAAACGGTTCTGCGAGTCATACTGCGACTTCTTGTCGTCAAGATATTCATCATCTTTGGCATCGCCGTTGGCTTTCTTCTTGCCGTTCGACCTCAATCTTGTGTCGTTCTTGCTTCCGGTAGTGCCCGACACCTGTCCCAATCCCTGGTCCTTGGCGGCACGCTCATATTTCTTTTTCACACGACGTATCTGCTCGATGTTAACGCCATTCTGCATGAGTTTCGTAACGATCTGAGACTGAGGGGTTCCGGCATTGTGCTCCTTTACGATGAATTTCATAACCTGGTCATCGGTCATTGACGACTGCGCCATGATGCTCATCGGAATGAGCACGGACATTAAAATTGCTATGATGAATCTTTTCATAATGAAGAATTTGTTTCTATTTGGTTTTTCTGATGTATTTTATGTTAGAACTTTTTTCCGCTCACGATGCTGATGAACGTCTTGGCAATGATGCTGGCATCAAGAGCCAGCGACCTGCGCTTCAGATAGTCGGTATCCATATGCAGACGGATCAGCATCTTTTCCATAGTATCGGTATAGCCATTATAGAGGGTGGCTTCCGATGTCAGTCCGGGCCTCATCTCATAGATGAGCACATAGCTGGGGTCGTTGGCCATAATCTTGTCGATATAAAACCGGCGCTCCGGACGGGGACCTACAAACGACATGTCGCCCTTCAGCACATTCCAGAGCTGGGGCAATTCGTCGAGATGATGCTCACGCAAGAACAACTCAGTCTTTGTGGACTGCCCTATGCTGCTTTTCGCCACAAGCTGAGGCTCCTTCTCAGGCTCGCTCATGGTGCGGAACTTGTAAATGGTAAACGGCTTCCCTCTATATCCGATGCGCTCCTGCGAAAATATAGCAGGACCGTTTTTCTGTCTCTTCAGCATGATGGCTATCACCAGATAGACCGGCGAGAGGATTATCATGCCGGCAAGAGAGAAGACTATGTCAAACAGGCGCTTGACGGTTCGCTGAACACAGCCCATCGCGTCATGGCTGCCTTCGAAACCGCTCACCTCTTCTGTATTTTGATTACTCACTTTGTTTATTTACTTATTTCTTATTTTCTTTAAAACCGACAAACGGCTCTTTTATTGCATAATTTTTGCAAAGGTACTATATTTTATTTAAAAATTGGCGCAACATGCGTCTTATCTTTTGCAAGGAATCAACCTTGCCGTAACAAAACATCACTTTTGGGAAAATTACAAGTGTCATAATCTGCATATCGGAACGGCTGTCGCCCAACTTGTGGATTAGCCATAATAATGAGACAACGAGCCTTCCTGAAAAACAAATCAAAAAGACACAAAAATGGGCACGATGCTTGCCCAATAGGGGAACGCTGCTTACTCAAGTGGGGCACGCTGCTTGCCCCAAGTGGGCACGATCCGTACCCCAAACAGGAACAAAAGCAGTCATGGTATGAAACGCTCGTAATGGATATGCAAAACAGTTTATCTATGATTGTGTTTCATTGAAATTTGAGTGGAATTTGAGTGGTTTTCGATAGAAAAACCGATTGATGTTTCGATGAAAATCCATAGCTTTTTCTATAAAAAGCCATTAATGCCCCGATGACACTTCGATGATACTTCAATGATACTTTTCTGTAAAGAATCCAGAAAAGTATCATCAAGTCAACTCATTGAGTTAGTGAACTTTAGATTCTTTGACAAGCCGGAAAATGATACTATGACACTTTTCCGACCCGTTAAAGTATATAATGACAAATGAACGTGTACAAAGCTGCATCGCGGATACGCTACCGACGGTATCAATTAATGGTGGTCTACCACATTTGCCTTTGAAAGATCATAGGATATGAGATTAGGAATTCTATCCTTGTACTCTTGCAATTTATAGTAGAACAACCACTTCTCACGTTCATGCTCTCTGTCTCTGCCGCCAGGGATAGTGTCACCACTTCCAAATCGTAAACTCAGGAACAGGACCACGACGTGTAACATTCCCCGATTCTCTTACGAGATTTTCAGAGAATTGCTTGCATATCTCAAGTATTTTGACGATTTTTGTATAAAGGTTGTACATACGGTGGTTTGAACTTAATGTTTTGAACACCACTAAGTTACTAAAAAACAGCGACATGTACAACCTTTTACTTATCTTTGTTAACTTATATTAATTCCACCAATAGGTATCTTAAATCATACAATTGTTTTTGATTGATTCTTCAGTTATCCGTAAAGACGGACAAGAAAACCATTCACTCGATGCAATCATATACAAATACATGCAGGGTGTAAAAAGTTCCACGACACAAATTTTTTCCCTGTTTTCTTTTTAAATTTTGTTTAGTTTTCATATCTTTGTAGTCAAATTATGACAATTCTATCAAGAATAAGTCTATTGGTTTTAATCTAACCTCTGAACAACATTGGAAGATACTACCAACCAGCCTCCTACGGCTGACGCTTCATTGTTTAATGGGCAACCTACTGACACAGGTTCATCGTGTCCAAGTGCAGGACTTACCTCTTGTACGCCCTCCATCTCAAAGAACAAAGGTGGGGTGTCGGTAGAGAATGTGCCTTCTGGAAACAAGCAATGGTTCGTATTGAGAGTTACATATGGACGTATCATCAAGGCACAAACTTTCGTCGAAGCTAAAGGATTGGAATGCTATGTTCCTTTACACTACAAAGAGATTTGGAAACAAGGGAAGAGACGAATCATCACAGAGCCTCTTCTCCCGTCATTTCTCTTTGTTCATGCCTCAGCAGAACAAGTTGATTCACTTTTGCAAGACAAAAGCATCAAGCCTATTGAAAATATAGCTTTGTTGAGTTACTATTACGACCATACCTCACATTGTGAAAAATCGCCGACCAAGAATCCTCCACTTGTCATTTCGGACTCCGTTATGGATAATTTCATTCGCTTAACCTCCATACATAATCCTCACATCATCGCTGTTACTTCGGATAATATCAAATATAAGTTAGGAGATGAAGTAGTGATTACAGAGGGTGAGTTTAAGGATATACGTGGCAGGGTGGCAAGAATTGCTGGACAGCAGAGGGTTTTAGTAGAACTCTTTGATGGATGTTTGGTGGCAACAGCGTATGTGCCAAAGAATGCGATGAAACCATATGTAGAACATTAAATCATCATAATATCTATGACCGAAAAAACGAAAAATATACTTAGTCTTAATCATACAGAGGCAATGGATTTCTTTTTGAAATCAGAACAATATCATGGATTTGAGTTACCTGAATATTTCGTATTCGATGATTTGCTTCAAAATGTCAAGAACGCAGTTGGCAAAACGCCCTATGAGGAGTGCTTGCAAGATGGCATGTCGCCAGAGCAGTTACCAGATGTAAACCTAGACATTTTGCTTAATAAGGATGGTCGCTATGCTGTTCGTCCTATTATTCTTGCAAATCCATTCCTTTATTATTTCCTTGTCAGGGAAATTTGCAATGAACAGTCATGGACTGTCGTAAAGCAACTTTTTGAGACGTTCACCGTGCCACATATTACATCTTGCGCATTGCCTGTCATACCTAAGGAAAGAGAGCCGTTTCATAAGTCCACAACTATACTGAATTGGTGGAGTTCCATGGAACAACGAAGCATAGAACTTTCTTTGGAATATCGTTATATGTTCGTTACGGACATCACCAACTGTTATGGTTCGGTAAATCCACAAGCATTTGATTGGGCTTTTTCATTCAAAGATACAGAGTATGAAACAGAGCATGTGAACCCCATTGCAAAGAATATCCAAAAGTATCTTCGT
>ULIZ01029151.1_pt1 | contig 25291 bp, 19 predicted proteins | sample 1950601 | NCBI WGS metagenome assembly ULIZ01 (sample SAMEA4835456, study PRJEB28245) | human gut metagenome | biome: gut microbiome; material: fecal sample | place: Denmark | collected 2008 | reverse complement strand
TCCAGGAATGCCTGTCAACATTTTGGGCGTTGAATTTGAGGACGACGAGAAGCGGACGGCTGAAATGGTCATCATTGACCCCGACTATCTGATTGATGTCAGCGCACTTTCGGCCTGCATGAAACCGTACGGGGACTCTGCTGAAAGCTATTTTCTGGACATGATTTCCCCAAAAGAGACAACCATCCCTATCATGCTCGGAAACGCAGCCAATAGGTTTATGGACGATCTGGTCAACACGCCAGTTGACTTCAACGACAATGAAGCCGTCAACCAGCTCTACGAAGAATCGCTCCACAAACATTTCATGGAGAACCTGCTGAATTATTCCTGCTTGGACCTTCCGCTGGACAAGAGCTATTTTGACACCCTCAAAGAAACATTCCGAAACATCAAAAGTTCCGTTCAACACAGATTCCCATCGGCAGAGGTGGGCCTCCCCCTGGAAGACACCTTGCTGGAACCATCCTTCATTTGCGAAACGCTCGGACTGCGCGGACGTCTCGATGTGATGGCAGCCAACCACAAGAGCCTTGTTGAATTGAAAAGCGGAAAGGCCGAAGAAAACTACGGACACTTGCAAGGACCACAACGGCAACACGTCATGCAGATGTCGCTCTATAAAGAAATGCTCCACTATAATTTCTCCATGCCGCGCGACAATGTGAAATCGTTTCTTTTCTACAGCAGATACCCCGTTTTCTACAACCAGCGCAGCGCTTCCAAAGCAATGACCGAAGCGCTTGAACTGCGCAACGAAATCGTTGTCATGGAGGCAAGAATAAGGAAGGGCGAACTTGGAGAGATGCTCGAAAATATAAGTAGTGACGCCCTAAATAAGAACGGATTAAGCAATTCTCTGTGGAACAAATATATCCGTCCGCAACTGGAAAATGTCATCCGTCCGCTCCACACCATGTCACCGCTCGAACACGACTATTTCACAGAGTTTGCCACTTTTCTGGAACGCGAAAAATATCTGAGCAAAACGAGCGACAATAGGCCCGATTCAAACCGCGCACTGGCATCGACGTGGGCCACAGATCTTGAAACCAAACTGGCCTCAGGAGACATTCTCCCGAATCTGAAAATCAAAAGCACAGATGGAGAGGATGGCATTGAATGTATCACTTTCATCATCCCTCACTACGGCAACAACTTCATTGCCAACTTTTCCGTAGGCGAAATGGTGCAGATGTACAAACGAAACTCAAACCGCGACACGGTGATTTCCTCGCAGCTCATTAGAGGCTATATCGAGCATCTGAACGACAAGGAAGTCACCCTGCGCCTTTCATATAAACAGCGCAACAAAAAACTGTTTCCGCAAGATGCCTGCTACGCCATAGAACATGATGGTTCCGACACTCCCTTTGCGAGTGCCATGCGAGGCTTGTACAGTTTGCTCACCGCCCCCGAAGAACGCCGAAACCTGCTTCTGGGCCAACGTCTCCCGAAAACGAGCAGACAAGAGCGCCCACTGCGAGGACATTGGGAAAACGAAAAAACAACGGAAATCATCCAGAAGGTCAAAAACGCAGATGACTACCACCTGCTTGTCGGCCCTCCGGGAACAGGAAAAACCAGCGTCGCCCTCCGGGCTATGGTTGAGGAATTTCTCCTTGAAAAAGAAAACACTGAAAACGAATTCGGACTGATGCTCATGGCCTACACCAACAGGGCCGTCGACGAAATCTGCGCCATGCTTGACGGCATCAAGGCTTCATACGTCCGCATCGGTGGAGAACAAACCTGCGCTGAAGCACATCGCGACCACCTCCTCACCAGACTTTTTGCCGACACGCCACGAAGAAGCGACGTTGTCCGCAAACTGCAAACCATCCCCATCGTCGTTGGCACAGTCTCAACGCTGAGCAACCACCTGGAACTATTCCGTCTACGACCTTATCATGCCATCATCGACGAAGCCTCGCAAGTGCTTGAGCCACAAATCCTCGGTTTGCTGTGTGCCAAAGACGCGCAGGGACTGAGCGCCATTCGGAAATTTGTCATGATTGGCGACCACAAACAATTGCCCGCCGTGGTGCTCCTGCAACCTGGCCAAACCGTCACCAGGAGCCCCCGTCTGCACGCCATCGGACTCACCGACATGCGCAATTCCCTTTTCCAGCGTCTCCATGCTCTTGCCTGCACAAACGGGCAGGATGAAATCGTCAGTATGCTCGACAGACAAGGGCGGATGCACCCCGATATATGCAATTTCGTCAATAACGCATTCTACCAGGGACGCCTGCAAGCTGTCCCCTTGCCCCACCAGCAGTGTTCGCTTCCCACGAGCACGTCGCACGACAGTTTTTCCCAGTTGGTAGACACAGAAAGAATGGTGTTCATCAACGTGCAGCCTGCCGTCATGCCGCGCAACGCAAAAGCCAACTATGAAGAAGCTGCCGTTGTTGCCAAAATCATAAAACGCCTTGTAGACAACAACGAGGAAACGCCATGCTTCCTGCAGCACATCGGCATCATCGTACCGTTCAGAAATCAAATCAGCGTGATAAGAAATGCCCTCTGCGCATTAAACATTCCGGACACTGACAAAATCACCATCGACACCGTCGAGTGTTTCCAGGGAAGCCAGCGCGACTACATTATCTTCTCCACAACAGTGAGCCGACCCTACCAAATGGACATTCTTTCCACGCCTACAGAAATAGAAGGGCAAACCGTTGACAGAAAACTCAATGTAGCAATCACCAGAGCACGCCTGCAATTCTTCATGGTTGGCAACGCCAAACTGCTTGCAAGCAATGCGGTATATAAGAGTCTGATTGATAGTATGAAAAGATTTAACAAGTAGTGCGTTCATTGTTAGTTTATAAATCCAACGTGCTTTAAAACAGCCCCCAAAAAATGAAAATCATAGTAAGTGCCTGTCTGCTGGGGCACAACTGCAAATACAACGGAGGAAACAACCGCAATCAAGATATCATTGACTTTGTCAGAAACCATGAAGTCCTTGCCTTATGTCCTGAGTTGCTGGGAGGGCTTTCCACTCCCCGCCAACCGGAGGAGATTCAGAATGGCATTGTGACCAACGTTGCTGGGGAATCCGTAGACACCCCGTTTCGGAAAGGGGCACAAGCGGCCTTGGAAATTGCCATTAGAGAAAAAGCGGAACTTGCCATTCTCCAACCGAGAAGTCCGAGCTGCGGTTGCAAACAAATCTATGACGGCACTTTCTCCAGACGCCTAATAAAGGGCAAGGGCATATTTGCCCAACTGCTTTCGGAACACGGCATCCCCGCCATTGAGCCCGACGAAGTCAAACACCACGAAAGACGATGACCAATTCCCACATCTGCATCCAGCATTACGACTCGCCATGCGGAAACATCGTCCTGGCTTCAATAGACAACAAACTGTGTTTATGCGACTGGAATGACAGGGCATGCGCCGAACGAAACAAACAGCGCCTCATGCAACTACTGAATGCTGATTTCCGAACAGAGACAACCGCGGTGTTGAACCAAGCCCGCAAACAGCTCGACGAATATTTTGCCGGCACACGAATCTCATTCAACATCCCGCTGTATCCCGTAGGCACGGAGTTTCAAAAACAGGTATGGACCTCATTGCTTGAAATACCATACGGGGAGACGAAAAGCTACAAGGAAATCGCGCTCAAGCTCAACCATGCCAACGGCATAAGAGCCGTGGCACAAGCCATAGGTGCCAATCGCATCAATATCTTCATTCCATGCCATCGCGTAGTCGGCAGCAATCATTCACTGACAGGTTACGCTGGAGGTCTGAAGGCCAAACGGCTGTTGCTGGAAACAGAGAGAAACACACGCTTCCCGCACCTTCCATGGCCCTAACTTCATTCTTAAAAGCACCCAACCACAAGCAAATACAATGAACATTCATCAAATCACATTCAGTCCCACAGGAGGAACTCGCCGCGTGAGCGAACTACTGTGCAAAGGCATTACTGATAAGAGCCACACAACAGAGCTCTGCACCAAGGAAAAAGATTTCATCCCACCAAGCATCGCCACAGACGACTTGGCGGTGATTTCAATGCCGGTTTATGCCGGCCGTGTACCCGCACTTGCAGTGGAAAGGCTGAAAAAAATCAAATCAAGCGGCGCCAAGTGCATCATCATTGCCGTTTACGGCAACAGGGCTTACGAAGATGCCTTGGTGGAAATGCAAGACATTGCAACGGAAACTGGCTTTCAGGTTGTAGCAGCCGTTGCAGCCATTGCCGAACATAGCATTTGCCGTGAGTATGCCACAGGGCGCCCCGACGATGCCGATGCCAGAGAACTGGCCTCACTTGGTGTCGCCATCTTTGAGAAGATAAGGAGAAACACGCACTTCAAGTCGCTCACCTTGCCAGGCAACCGTCCTTACAAGCAAGGCTGTACTGGGCCTTTCCCAACAGCCAACGAACGCTGCACCAACTGCGGAACCTGCGCAAGACTATGCCCAACGGACGCCATTTCCATCGACAACCCCCAGAAAAACAACACAGCGCTATGCATTGGCTGCATGCGCTGCGTCTCAGTATGTCCCAATGGAGCAAGAAGTATTGGCGAACGTCTCGCGCAACTGGCAACACATCTCCAGCCTCTCTGCTGCGAGAGAAAAAATAACGAGATATTCATGTAAAGAATTGTTGACCTATAAGCACAAGCGTCACGATAGAACATTTCAAATACAGTGCAAACCGAGAGCAGAGCATCAAACTTGTTTGAATGCTTTGCCGAGGTGCAGCCTGTGTTATATAAAAATAATTTTGGCCGTCTACTTATCCCTTATATATGCAGTTAAAGGAACAGTATTACCTCTGCTCTTCTATAAAAGCCGCAATTTCCCCCAAATCTCCAATTTCCTTTGGTAAGACAAACATATTCTTGGGGCTTACATATTTCCTAAAATCTTCCTTTATATCGGCTATTTCTATATCAACAATTGGGGTGTTAGTATTAAAACCGACTGATTCTATATGACAAAGTTTCCAGTGAGACAATGGGTTTTTCCCAAGGGACTTTGAGTATTTAGCTTTTTCCTTTATCTCTTTTGTCGCCATAAAAACAACCGGAAGCTCATTACGCCTCAAAAGGTCTCTGATTTGATTTAAAGTAAATACTTCTCCCTTCAATACATGGCCATAAATCCACAGAGCAACCGTATTGTCTGCAATAATAATTTCACGTCCAGTGCGATGTATAAAAGCTTGTCCTCGTTTATCCGTCTCTTTACGGACAATCAAAGGCATATCAAAATCTTCAATCCAATCGTCTATCAGTTTTTCCCATTTATCAATCACATCGGGGTCTATAGACGGGTTATATTTAGATGAGTGCCATAATGCCCCAATCTCGCGTATCTTTGACCTTATATCGTCACCAACTAAATCTTTGCAAGTTACCTGGTTATGTCCGGGAACACAAGCTTCGTCAATCAAATATGAGAGAGCACGTTTAGGCGTTACAGGATAATGATATATTCCGTCTTCTTTATAACTTTTTGTTTTTACCACATTAGAAAAATCACGATAAAACTCAGCTTTTGTAAATTGAAAAACCCCTTGTGGAGTCCGTATGATAAAGACATCAGTATCTTGCAAAGGTTCTATTTCAGTAGCCTTAAAACATAGCCTAGAACTAGTATATTCGATTTTCTTCATATCTGCCATTTTATGATTTTATACAAAGGTAAAAAAGCATCTTGTTTTTCAACAGTCCCTTGCCGAAAAATAAAAGTCAGGTATCTGAATCCCAGACACCCGCCTTTTACTATATTACATTTCAGTATTCAAGGATTATTCCTCAACAGCAGCCTGCGCCGCAGCAAGACGTGCGATAGGCACGCGGAACGGTGAGCAGCTGACATAGTTAAGGCCTACCTTGTGGCAGAACTTGACAGAAGAAGGTTCGCCTCCGTGCTCACCACAAATACCACACTTGAGGTCAGGACGAGCTGAGCGGCCCTTCGTTACAGCCATTTCAATGAGCTGGCCGACACCATTCTGGTCGAGCACCTGGAATGGGTCTACCTTCAAAATCTTCTTATCGAGATATACTGGCAAGAAGCTGGCGATGTCGTCGCGAGAGTAACCAAAAGTCATCTGGGTGAGGTCGTTCGTACCGAAGCTGAAATATTCTGCACGAGAAGCAATCTTGTCTGCTGTCAGAGCAGCACGCGGAATTTCAATCATCGTACCCACCTTGAATGGAATTTCAATGCCTTCCTCTGCAAACAAAGCAGCAGCTTCATCGCGGATCACCTTCTCCTGAGCTTCAAACTCGTAGAGAATACCTGTCAGAGGCACCATGATTTCAGGATGCGGATTAAGGCCTTCACGCTTCAAGTCGATGCAAGCACCGAGAATGGCGCGGGTCTGCATCTGCGTGATGCATGGATAGGTGTTACCCAAACGGCAGCCACGGTGACCGAGCATCGGGTTGTGTTCGCAGAGACTTTCAACACGCTGGCGGATGTATTCAACGGTCACGTTCATGGCTTTAGCCATTTCTTCCTGTCCCTTCAAATCGTGTGGAACGAATTCGTGGAGAGGTGGGTCAAGCAAACGTACGTTCACAGGATATCCGTCCATGGCGCGGAAGATGCCCTTGAAGTCTTCCTTCTGGTAAGGGAGCAACTTGGCGAGGGCTTTCTTGCGTCCTTCAACATCTTCTGCGAGAATCATTTCGCGCATGGCAACAATCTTTTCGCTGTCGAAGAACATGTGTTCCGTGCGGCAAAGACCGATACCAACGGCACCAAACTTGCGAGCCACTTCTGCATCATGCGGAGTGTCGGCGTTTGTGCGCACCTGCAAGCGGGTGTACTTAGAGCAGAGGTCCATCAAGTCAGCAAAATCGCCTGAGAGCTCTGCAGCCTGAGTTTTGATGGCGCCCTTATATACGCGTCCGTTCGTACCATTCAATGAGATGAAATCGCCTTCGCGGAGCAATACGCCGTCGATTTCAACGGTTTTGGCCTTGTAGTCAACATTGATGGCACCAGCACCGCTGACACAGCACTTACCCATACCGCGGGCAACCACTGCTGCGTGTGAGGTCATACCGCCACGTGCTGTCAAGATACCTTCAGCAACTGCCATACCTGCCAAGTCTTCAGGGCTTGTTTCGATTCTCACCAAAACAACCTTATGGCCATCGCCTGCCCATTTAGCAGCGTCTTCTGCGAAGAAAACAATCTGTCCGCAAGCGGCACCCGGGCTGGCCGGCAAACCGCGTGTCAGTTCTTTGGCCTGAGCCAGTGCTTCCTTGCTGAACACAGGGTGCAGCAATTCATCGAGCTTCTGTGGTTCGCAACGCTCGATGGCAGTCTTTTCGTCAATCATGCCCTGGTGCAAGAGGTCCATGGCAATTTTAACCATAGCGGCACCAGTTCGCTTACCGTTACGTGTCTGCAAGAACCAGAGTTTGCCTTCCTGGACTGTGAACTCCATATCCTGCATGTCGTGGTAGTGTTCTTCAAGGCTTGTCTGAATTGCATCAAGCTGCTTGTAGATTTCAGGCATAGCCTCTTCCATTGAAGGATATTTCTCCTTACGTTCAGCTTCGTCAATGCCCTGGAGAGCAGCCCATCTGCGGCTACCTTCCAAAGTGATCTGCTGCGGTGTGCGAATACCAGCCACAACGTCTTCACCCTGTGCGTTAACGAGCCATTCGCCGTTAAACAAGTCTTCACCAGTGGCAGCGTCACGACTGAAACAAACGCCAGTGGCAGAAGTGTTACCCATGTTGCCAAACACCATTGCCATCACCGATACGGCCGTTCCCCACTCTGCAGGGATGCCTTCCATCTTACGGTAGAGGATGGCGCGTTCGTTCATCCATGAGTCAAACACAGCGCAAATGGCACCCCAAAGCTGTTCCATCGGATCTGTCGGGAACTCCTTACCCGTGCCTTTGAGGATGGCCTCTTTGAAGAGCACAACGAGACGCTTGAGGTCTTCAACCTCCAATTCGTTGTCGAGCTTAACGCCCTTTTCTTTCTTGACCATTTCGATGATGGCCTCAAATGGGTCAACATCTTCTTTGTTGACAGGCTTCATGCCCAAAACAACGTCGCCATACATCTGAACGAAGCGGCGGTAAGCATCGTAAGCGAAGCGCGGATTGTTGGTCTTGCGGGCCAAACCTTCAACGACCTCATCGTTCAAACCAAGGTTCAAGATTGTGTCCATCATGCCAGGCATTGATGCACGTGCACCTGAACGAACCGACAAGAGAAGCGGATTTTCAACATCGCCAAATTTGGATGCCATCAATTCTTCAACGCCATGCAGCGCTTTTTCAACATCGGCACGCAACAATTCAACGACTTCCTGCTTGCCAATTTCATAGTAATCATTACAAGTGTCGGTCGTGATTGTGAAACCCGGAGGCACGGGTACGCCGATGAGATTCATCTCCGCCAAATTTGCTCCTTTACCTCCTAATTCGTTACGCATATCGGCACGGCCTTCAGCCTTTCCTGCGCCAAACGTATAAACTCTTTTTTTGTGTTCCATAGCGTATGGATAAATATATAAAGCGTAAATATATGTGAACTATTTCGCAAATTTAAAAAGTTATTTGAAATGTCCCAAATGTTTTTGCCTTTTTTTCTCTCACTTTTTTACCAGGCATTGCAAAAACGCCAATTACACCTATTTTTATTAAGAAACAGACAGCAGGATTTTTTTAGCGGCAAACAGAAAAAAAATGCGCATACTGCGTTGCTGTATCCACGCCTTGCAACTTTCGAGGCATCATGCCACCGTCACGCTGGAATCACCCCGACATCCCCAAAGAGAGAAAACAAGAAATTCCGAGAAGGTCATTTTTTGGCGTTGCACTTACAATGCAACCGAAAAAAAATCGTATATTTGCGCAATTAAAAATGGAAGAAGCAATGTTCAAAAGAAAAATCAGAAATTGGCACATTCCACGTAATGGTGAAATAACCGAATTTGACAAAAAGATTTTAGCTTTTCAAAATAAAGGCGAACTTGTCCCCACCAGGGAGCTCGTCAAAACGCCGGAGCAGATTGAAGGCATACGGCGTTCAGGGGTCGTCAACACTGGTGTGCTCGACCTCATACAAAAGGAAATCCACGTCGGCATGTCCACGCTGGAAATCGACCAGATGGTGTATGACTACACCGTGGCCCACGGTGCCATCCCCGCTCCGCTCGGATATGAGGGATTCCCAAAAAGCGTGTGCACAAGCATCAATGAGGTGGTGTGCCACGGCATCCCCTCCGCAGATGAAATTCTGGAGGAGGGCGACATCATCAACGTCGATGTCTCAACCATCTTAGACGGATATTACAGCGACGCCTCGCGCATGTTCACCATCGGAAAAACGTCGCCGGAGAAAGAAGCGCTCGTCAGAGTTGCCAAGGAATGTCTTGAAATCGGCGCTGCCGCCGCCAAGCCCTGGGGCTTTGTGGGCGACATCGGCAAAGCCATTGAGAAACATGCCCGCAAAAACGGATTCAGCGTCGTCAGAGACCTCTGCGGACACGGCGTGGGATTGGAATTCCACGAGGATCCGGAGGTCGACCACTACAACACGCACCGCCACGGCATGCTGCTTGTGCCGGGCATGGTGTTCACCATCGAGCCGATGATTAACATGGGCGACTGGAATGTCTTCATTGACGAAGAAGACGGATGGACGGTCGTAACGGAAGACGAACTTCCATCGGCACAATGGGAACACACATTCCTGATGACGGAAAACGGACTGGAAATCCTGAGCGAATAAACAAGCAGGGGCTAAGTAATGGTATAAAAATAACTTGACCAATTTTGTGGAGTAAAGAATTATATCTTATGTTCTGTCAAAATTGCTCAACTTATTCTTTCACAATTACTAAACAATTCTGACCATCTACCAAGTATCTATTTTATGGATGTTTCCAAGAAGGATTTTCCGAAAAACCTGACTGGGAATTGCTGATTGGGAAAATCCAACTGACGCAAGGCATCGCACCAGAAATCCGCCCCACTCCACTGAATAATCAAGCAACAATCATGTCTGACCATCCAATAACCATATTAGCCATAGAGTCCAGCTGCGACGACACCTCTGCCGCTGTCATGCAAGACGGCGTGTTGCTCAGCAACGTGACGGCCAGCCAGGCCGTCCATGAGGCCTACGGAGGCGTTGTGCCCGAACTGGCCTCGCGTGCCCACCAACAAAACATCGTGCCGGTCGTTGACCAGGCGCTCAAAAAGGCCAATGTCAAGAAGAGCGATCTCTCGGCCATCGCCGTGACGCTCGGCCCCGGACTGATGGGCTCTCTCCTCGTCGGCGTGTCGTTTGCCAAAGGCATGGCCATGGCGCTGGGCATCCCCCTGATAGAGGCCAACCACCTGCAGGGACACATCCTCGCGCATTTCATACACGAAAAAGACGAGCAGTTCACGCCCCCGCCTTACCCTTATCTCTGCCTACTGGTCAGCGGAGGAAATTCGCAGATTGTCAAAGTCTCTGCCTACAACAAGATGGAGATTCTCGGACAAACCATTGACGACGCCGCAGGCGAAGCCATCGACAAGTGCTCGAAAATCATGGGTATGGGATACCCCGGAGGGCCCATCATCGACAAGCTGGCAAGACAGGGAGACCCCAAGCGCTTCCAGTTTAGCAAACCGAACGTCGACGGGCTTGACTATAGTTTCAGCGGCCTGAAAACGTCTTTCCTCTATTTTCTCAAGAAGGAAATCAAAAACAATCCCAACTTCATCGAAGAAAATAAGGCCGACCTCGCTGCGTCGCTCGAAAAGACCGTCATTGACATCCTCATGAAGAAACTCGAAAAGGCGGTCAAGCAAACGGGCATCAACCACGTCGCCCTCTCGGGAGGCGTATCGGCCAACACGGGGCTGCGGAACGCTTTCAAAGCGAAGGAGGCCGCAGGAAAATGGCACATCTACATTCCGAAGTTCGGATACACAACCGACAACGCTGCCATGATTGCCATCACGGGCCACTACAAATTCCTGCACCAAGAGTTCTGCCCCATCAGCAAACCGGCCTACACACGAACCATCATTTAAAACAAGGCTATTCTGGATTTCTCCAACAGATACCCCAAACATAACCAGCCGAAACTCCGTCCTTCCCAACTGGCAAACGCCACAAACGGACGACAGCAGGCTTAATAAAACAAAAAAATGGAATTAGATCTCAAACTCGTCAGCAAAGACATCAACGAAATTTTATGGCGCAACCATAAAACGCTCTCCACAGCTGAAAGCTGCACCGCAGGCCGAATCGCCAGCGTCATCACTGCCGTGCCAGGAAGTTCAAACTATTACAGAGGCGGACTCGTTTGCTACGCCGACGATGTCAAAGTGAACCTTCTCAAAGTCAGCAGCACAACGATTGAGGAACAAACTGCCGTTTGCGAAGACGTGGTGCGCCAAATGGTCATCGGCGCCAATGAACTCTTCCACACCGACTATGCCGTTGCCATCAGTGGTTTTGCAGGACCTGGCGGACCCGACGGCGGAAAGAGCGGCGTCATTGTCGGCACCATCTGGATTGCCGTTGGAAACAGCGACAAAATCGAAACGATGATGATCGAGGAAGATAACGGACGCGACAAGAACTTGACTTCTGCCACCAAAGCGGCCATGCACATGCTTCTGGAATATCTAAAGGCCAACTGCGAAGACTGCGCCGCTGAATAACAGAATAGGTTTTCAGGATTCTGATTGCCTGCTCATACACAACTCATAATTGTAATGGAAAGGGGAGCGCCTGTCAAGGTGTTCCCTTTTCTGATATACAGGCGTTCGAAATCAGTTTATTTAGCAGATGCTCGATGAATAGGCGTGGTTTAGTAATGGCAAAAAAGCGTTTTACGAAGAGCGCACTCTGGAACGACCAAACTACTAACCATCCACAGCAAAAGCGCACCAGTTTTCCTTTCAAACGCTCGGGGCGAACCGACGTTTGGCCTCTGCCGACAGAAAGGCTTCAACAAGCCGCATTCAAGCCTCTGCGCGAAAAAAGTCCTTATCCCAGGTACACAGGACAGGCGTTCAAGCCTTTGTTTCATGATGCTTCAGAAAATTGCCGGAGGAGGAGACTTCGTGAAGAAGCAGATTTTGCGGGGGGACAGAAATCTTTCAAAACTTCTTCGTGATGAATCGCATCGTGAGGCTGTGGCATTTTTCAGAAGATTCTTTTGTTTTCAAGTTGTTTTGAGGCGGTCAATTCTAATCCCCCACCGCCTGGGGGAGCATGCGTTGCAAAGTTAACACCTGGACAGCATAAAAACCAAATTTCGGCCATGTTAAAAGGAGTATTTATCTGTTAAAAACATCACAATTACCTATTTATCAACAGGTTACATTTGCAAAAATCGGGGAAAAATCTTCATTTTGAGGTGGTCACAAAGGTCACATTTTTGCGGTCACATTTTCACATAGCTCTTTTTATCATTTTAGGCCATAATCTGTTTAAAAGGCAATTTTCGAGCGAAAAAGTCACATGAAATTTATATCGATTGACCGGCGAAATGTGACCATTTTTCGCGCATAATAATTTGACATTCAGCGTGTTAAAAGATATTTCCAAAAGGTCACATTGGTCACAAGTCACATTTCCTATGTCTCAAAAAAAATAATCACGTAGTATATATATAATATATTGAATATTAATAACTTATGTTCTTTTTATTTTTTCGTGAAACTGAAATCTTAGGAAATGTGACTTGTGACCAATGTGACCGACGCGAGTGAAACTAAGTTAATTTCAAAAGAGTCTATTTCGCACTTCCTCTTACAGAGAAATAGACCAAATAAAGGAAATAAATCCTTTCGGTGATTATTCTTTTCTCCAGGAATTTCAAAAAAGTAATCTATGCCCTCTTTCAATTACATAAGTGCAAGATTAAACGATGGCAGTTCGAAACCATTACATTAATATAGATAACTAATACTCAGCTATATACACAATCATACATCAATAATCAAAGACCGTTCCCCTTTATAACGCCCTTGACATCATTGAACTTTCATGAAGCAACGCCAACGGCAATTTATGCAGATTTTCCATTATTCGTTTGTATGAGAAAAGGATTTTTCAGTGGATATGTACCGCTTCAACCAAAAGGCATTTACGAAACAAAGACTAATTTCTAATATGCAAATTCCTAAAGAATTTCGTCGCTGCAATTATTATTAATTTGCTAATTTCTTTTCTAATCTAAACAAAGACTAAAAATAAAGTGACTAAAAATGGCTGACAGGTTGTCAGCCATTTTCGCACTTTTCGCGGTCACATGGAAAATCACGCTAAAAACGGCCCCCAATAAAGGTTCAAAAAATGGGACGCAAAACCATTTCTCAGAATCATCCATGACATTATTTCGATATTTCGTTTGCATTTCCCCAAAAAGCAGGAATGAACGGTCTGCTGCCAGGACCTGGCATCAATACAAAATGGCCCAGCTGCACGCTGCAAATTGTTACTCTGTCCGTCAACCCTACCTAACTGAAGGAACGCGGTAGGGCTGAAAAGTTACGCAAGAAAAGCATTGTTTAAAGGGAGTTCAAAAAAGAACTGACACACAGACCTGTTTGCCGTCAAGGACAAGCCGCTTTCTACCACGAAAATTCCGAAACGCTCAAAATTAACATCTATTTTGATGTGACATGTGACCGTTACTAAATTGATTCACAACACTTTAATGGTCACTTGTCACAAGTCACATTCCCTTTGACATCCAAATTTCACCGCCAAAGAGAGCAAGGCAACACCACGAGAGGGGGTATCATACGCCCCCTCTCGCAGCCATTTTTCGTTATGATATGACACACACCACCGGTCGTTTAACCGCCCCCAGGAAATGAACAGGCGGATTGAGCCAACAGCATTTCCTGCCTATCAGAGTCCAATGGTGATACCCGTTGTAAACGTCTGGAACTTCGGTCCGTAGGTCGTGTTGAACACATTGACGGGATTGTATTTGAAATAGCATCCCAAGTTTTTCCAATACAACGCCAGGCGGAAATCAACGGTGGTTGTGTTGTGATGAATCTTCTTGTTGAAATCTTTTTGACGATCCCCGTCAAGCTTATAGCGCGTTTTGATGCTCGCATAGGTGTTCAGGTTCGGAATGACGGCAATGTCAGCGTAGCCCGTCTTCCCTAAGGCATAGGAGAAACTCAACGGGAAAGACAAATGAAACAGCTTGACGCGGGAGAAGTCAATTTCAGCATTCTCAGGATAGTTCTCAAGGCTGATTTTGTTGCCCGTCTTGCAGAAGCGCACGTCGTCTTTCAGGCGGAAGTTTCTCCAACCAAAACCGAAGCCCAAGTTCAAGGCGCTCTTCTTTCCCTCAATGCCAATCAGGCTGCAGAGATTCAGATAGATTTCCCAGGAACTCCCCATGTTGACGTTCAAACGACTGTCGGCATTGACGGCCGAAGAGAGTCCCAAATCAATATAAGTGGTGTTGACATCCAAGTGTCTTGACTTATTAGGTTGCCATTTTTTACTTCCAGGCATGGAGAAAAATGAAAAATCCCATTCCGAACTCTCGCTTACGACAGTGGTGGCACGCTCACTCAAGGGGTGTCTGAAGTTGAAACGATAGGAAGGATTGTCTTTCTGTCCGTTGATGTTGACCTCCAAAAGACTATCGCTGGTCACGACACTCACCTGCTTGGCGTCGCACACATTCACAATCGTGTCGGTCTGTTCGAAAGCACAGGCACCAGAGACGCTGGCAGCCATCAGTGCAAAAGTCAATAATATTCTTCTCATGATCTTATATATTTTTTGTTTGTTTATTTTCTTTTCGTGTTAGACATTCATGTAATAACGAATGGTAAGCCGCGCCAAACAAAGATGCCAATGCCCACTGGCGGTGGAGGCGTTTTCCGACAGAAAGAAAAAGGACACCCCTACTAGCATTGCTGGTTTCTACGTCACCTTTGTTTCTTGCCGAAAGTCTTGCGCAACTGTGCCATGTTGGCTTCGCCCTCCATGTAAATGAGCGTCATGCTGGTGTTGTCTGTTTCGCCGAGGGCATTGTTGCGGTAGAAGAGATACCTGTTGATGCCCTTCTTCACTGGGCGAAAGGCATAGAAGCCGTAATACAGCCGTCCATTCTTAAAGGCTACCTCTTTGCTCAAAGCCTTCGTGGCATCCTTTTTGACTACCTCCTCCACGACCCTAACATCAGAGGAACTACGCGGCAGCGTGATGCTTCTGAACAGCGTCAGTCCATACTCCCGAATTGCCCGGCCCTTCATATAGACCACAGTTGAATTGGCATTTGACTTGAAGCGAGCGTCAAACAACTGCTGAACACCCAACCCGTCTTGCGCAACTGCTGGCAGACTGCAAAATGCAGCACATGCCAACAACATGAAATATAGTAAGTGTTTTCTTATTTCCATTTCCTTGCTTTTTAAAACTGGTTTTTCTGTTTATAAAGGCGCAAACATCTCCTCCATCTGCTGCTGCAAGACCTGGCCGTCACCAGAATTTTCCACATTGCGCATTGACTGCACCATCTGCGACTTCACGACGTCAACGTCTGTGGTTTTCTCTCCGCCGATGTAGGCATAGCAAACGGAACGCGGCCCGTCGGCCCCCATGTGGAACGCACACACGCCGAGAAAGGCAATTGCAACAACCGCAGCGGCCCAATAGAAGGCATTCGCTCTCCGCCGCAACGTCCCTGCTGAGGGGCGAAGGTTTCCACCGAAAGGCAACGCCACGGGGCGAGAAGGTGTTGCCGTATGGCTCCCGTGAACATCTCGTCCAACGGCCAAGAAACTCATCACAGCACGCACTTCGTCGTAACGGGCATCGGCACCGCGAGACGACAAAAGAAACTCACGAAGCTCTTTTTCTTCCGCCTCAGAAGTTTGCGCCGCGAAGAAGCGCTCCACCAGGCCTAACCAATACGCCTCATCGCGCACTGGAGTTGTATTTCTGTTTCGTTTATTGTTCATGATGATTCTGTAAATAACATGTCCTGATTATTTTTCTGGCCCTCGACAGCTGCATCCTGACGGCTGTTGGCTGCATATTCAACGACGCGGCGATATCTTCGAAGCTCTCGCCCCCATATTCACGCCGACGAAGAATTTCGCGGGCAAGTGGCGGCAATTGTCGGTCGATGATTTTTTCGACCGTGAGAAACATCTGTTCACGGCGTTCAGCCTCGCCGGTGTCCTCGACTTCTTCCGCCACATTCTCTCCCACTTCCTCCGTGGGACATTTGCCCCTGCCGCGCAAGACGTCGACACTGAGGTTCCTGACGGTTGTTGTCAGCAGGGCCTCAGCCTGCTCGGGCGCCATCGGTTTATTACTGGGCCGGCTCCACAATCTGACGAAGGCGTCTTGAAGCACATCCTCAGCATCGGCTTCACAACCAAGCATACTGCGGGCCGTCCGCTTCAAGCGTTGTTCAATATGCCTGAAAGCAGACAGAAGCACAGATGATTCTTTTTCTATTTGGTCGTTCACGATTCTGAATTGTTTGTGGAGACTTTCTATTTAAGCAGGTGGTCGGGATTTACCTGATGATTTGCACATTTCAGAAATCCACCACGGCAAATCTTCCGAACGCCACTCGTCATGGCATTTCTGGCTTTTGCGGGCACGAAATCTGAAGCGCCGATGGAGAGGCCTCAGCGGGCGCTTTACCTACAAAACGCAAAGGAAATATTTTTGTAACAAAAAATCTGCCACAAATCGCATATTTCTATCACCTTTTTTTTGAAACGACAAACATATTTGTATTTTTGCATCTGAAAAACGAATGCGCGGCACGAAAAATAAACGTGTTGCACGCCAATGGCCCCAAGCGGCCCAAACTCAAAAAAGGTCATGAAGACAAAAATACGCAACGCTGGCGTCTCCGCAACAGCGACCAAAGCCCGAAGCGCCGTTCTAGCCACGATGTTCTTCCTCTTCGGGGCCGTCATGGTGTGTGCATGCAGTTTTGCAAGCGAAGATGGAAACGAGCGGCAGGAGCTCGTTGAAGTGGGACAGAAGCTGCCAGCATTCGCCGTGGTGATGAACGATTCAACCCTGGTTTCAAGCACAGACCTGACGGGAAAACCTTCCATGATTGTGTTTTTCAACACGGCCTGCACCGATTGCCGGAAGGAACTGCCAATCGTTCAAGAACTCTATGAGGAATTTTCCGACCGCATCAACTTCATGGCAATATCACGCGCTGAAGGAAGGGAAAGCGTTGCTGCCTATTGGGAAAAAGAAAAACTGGAAATCCCCTACAGCGCACAAGCCGACCGAAACGTGTTTGGCCAGTTTGCAAAAACCACCATTCCCAGATTATACATCGCTGACGCCAGTGGCACCGTGAAATACATCTTCATCGAGAAGGCCAGCAAGAAAAAACTTGTTCGCGCCTTGGAGAACTTGCTTCAAGTTGCCACGTAGCAAAAAGAAGGAACCAATCTTAAAGCGTGTTCTGGAAGGTCACGGCGTTTCTCTGGAGAAGCAGAACGCAGGAAAGATATCCGTCCGAAATGACATGACACGCCATTCTGAACACGCTTTTCAACCAACAGCAAAAAAACATCTAAAATAACCCTTCGGGGGATGCACGATAATTCTCGACACAACCGTTGTCAGCAGACGGCTGGCAGGCAGACATTCTTTATAGAGCCCATGCTCCTTGCATCTGTTGCTTTTTAGTAATGGTAAAAGAATAAGTTGGGCAATTTTGACAGGGCATAAGAAATAACTCCTTACTCCACAACATTGGTCAAGTTATTTTTTCACCATCACTTAATTCGTCTGCCCGCAAAAAAACTCTTGAAGAATTTTCTGTCACCCCCAAACAAAGAACAAACATGAAAAATAGCCTGTTAAAATTTCGCCTAACGGTGATGAATTTTTTGGAATTTGCAGTGTGGGGAGCCTATCTGACCTCTCTCGGAACCTACCTGGCCAGCCACGGCTTGGGCAATGACATCGGCTCGTTTTACGTCATTCAAGGCATCGTCTCCATCTTCATGCCCGGCCTCATGGGCATCGTTGCCGACCGTTGGGTGCCCTCACAGCGCCTGCTCGGAATTTGCCATTTTCTGGCCGGTAGTTCCATGATTGCCGCCGCCTCATACGGTCTCTCTGCGGGCGACCACGTTGAATTTTCAACCCTCTTCACCTACTACGCCTTGAGCGTTGCCTTCTACATGCCGACGCTGGCACTGAGCAACGCCGTTGCCTTCAACGGACTGACAAAGGCTGGTTTGGACACTGTGCGCGACTTCCCGCCCATCAGAGTGTTTGGCACCATCGGATTCATCTGCACCATGCTCGCCGTCAATTTCTGCGGTTTTCAGGCAACGCCCCATCAGATGATGCTCTCGGGCGTGTTGAGCATCATTCTTGCCATCTATGCGCAAACGCTGCCCGCATGCCCTGTCAGCCCGCGCGGCGAATCGAAATCTGTGGTTGAAGCATTGGGACTGGATGCCTTCAAACTTTTCAAGCAACACAGGATGGCCATATTCTTCATCTTCTCGATGCTGCTCGGCGTCAGTCTGCAAATCACCAACGGATATGCCAACCCCTTCATCACGAGCTTCAAAGACATTCCTGAATATGCCAACAGTTTCGGCGCAAACAACGCCAACGCCCTGATTTCGCTTTCACAAATCAGCGAAACCTGCTGCATCCTGCTCATCCCGTTTTTCCTGAAGCGCTACGGCATCAAGTGCGTCATGATGATTGCCATGTTTGCATGGGTGCTCCGCTTCGGTCTCTTCGGCCTTGGAAACCCAGGTCCTGGCGTCTGGATGTTCGTGCTTTCAATGATTGTCTATGGCGTGGCTTTCGACTTCTTCAACATCTCTGGTGCGCTGTTTGTGGAGCAAAACACCAACGACAACATACGCAGCAGCGCGCAGGGCCTTTTCATGATCATGACGAACGGACTCGGCGCAGCCATTGGCACATACCTCGCCCAGCTGACCGTTAACCATTTTGTTTACGACAATCCAAGTGCCAATCCGATGACCGGCTGGCAAACGTGCTGGTATATTTTTGCCGGATACGCGTTTATCGTCTTGGTGCTCTTCACCTTCATGTTCCGAGAAGACAAAAAGGCGGCCAAATAACCGCCACAACATTTCCAGTCCAAACGCCTGCACGCTGTCGTCGTGACCTTTCTTTGTCAACATTGTGAGGAATGGACTGGACCTAAAAGAATGACTTAGGGGTGTCCTGAAATTCAGGACACCCCTAAATATATTTTACGCATAAGCAGGTGGCCTCCCCGCGGGACAAAGCTGGCTACCTGTGGAGAGAGAACAGAAATTCAAGCCCGCCGTCTTTTCTGTTTCTGACGGAGATGTTTCCGGAATGAAACAAGACGGCATTGCGAACGATGGAGAGGCCGAGCCCCGTTCCGCCACAATCGCGCGTCCGCCCTTCCGTCACACGATAAAAGCGTTCAAAAAGACGCGACAGATGTTCTTCGGGCACTCCCACACCAGTGTCATAAAAACGGAAATAATAATACTCCTTGTCTTCGTTATAGCGCTCAATCCCAATTTCCGTGCCTTCACCGGAATAGCGGATGCTATTTTCCATCAGGTTTCTGAAGATGGAATAAACCAAGGCGTAATTTCCGTTGATGGACGTGTGGGGCGGGATTTCATCCGTCACCTTCATCTTCGATTCAGAGAGTTGCCCCCGCAGTTCCTCCACGATGTCGGCAACCACGCTGTTGATGTCTATTTCTTCTCTCGGCATGGTCTCTGGAGCTTCCTCGGTTTTCGAAATCAAGGCGACGTCACGAATCAGATCCGTCAGACGGACCACCTGCGCGTGGGCACGCTCCAAAAAATAATGCTGTTTCTCGGGCGAGAGCGACCGACAGGAGAGAATCGTCTCAATGTATCCACGTATGCTGCTAACGGGGGTGCGAAGTTCGTGCGTGATGTTGTTACTCATCTGCTGCTTGAGAAGTTTGTTTTTCTCGCTTCGCGTCACGTCTGTCAACGTCATCTCAAAGCTCCCATCGTTGTAGACCAGCAACTGAACCATGAAGTAATTTCCGCCGGCAGTAATTGTGAAACGAAAAACGGGGGTTTCTTCCATTGCGACACGCTTGCCGCCGGAAATATCAAGAAACTCGACAGCGGGGGCAAAGGAACGCTCATTCCATAGGACATTCACATCGGGCGTCGGACGCTCGAGGATGGTGTTGACAAACTGCATGAAGCGCGGATTGGCATAAACCTTTTTCCGTTCTAGGGAGAAGATGGCGATGCCTCCCTCAAAATAGTGGAAATGACGCATGAGGCGTTCACGCTCGGCAACAATCTGCCGGCCGGTGGCTTCCAGCTGCTTATATTTCAACATAATGGAACGGCCAATATCGCCAAGTTCCGTATGGGGAAATTCAATATGTGCGTAGTCGATCAGACCGCGGTCGGCCGACTGGATGAAATGGCGCAAACTGACCAGGGCACGCCCGAAATGGTCTGAAACACGGATGAGCACCAACATCATCAACGCGAAGACGAGCAGGGCAAACCAAAGGTAGACATTATCGGCCTTCATGAAATTCTGAACGGTCTCGGTATAGGGCAACGCCACGCGCACCACAAAACCGCCATAGCTCTTGGCATAATAGAAATAGGTGACGCCTGTTGAGTGTGACAAACGGACATCACAGCCCTCAGCATGAGTCATGGCCTGATGGACTTCTGGCCGGTTGGAATGATCGTCAAGTTTTTCGCCAAGGCCGGTGTTAGAATCATATTTCACTTTTCCCTCGCGCGAAACGACCGTCAAACGGAGTTCGGCAGGCATCATGCGCATAATGGCAGCCAACTGAACGCTGTCGTTGTCCACGCCTCTACTCTCCAAACTGTTTGCCACAAGATCGGAATAGCTGCGCAACCTTGTTTCGAGAAGTTCCCACCGATAGAGCTTCTCCCGATGATATTGAAAACAAACCAATAAAATGGCAAAAACTATGAACAACGCTGCAAAATTCAGCAGCAATTTACTCCTGTAAGACAGTTTTTTAATCAATCCTCTCATATCGTATTTCCTCTATTTTTGCAGTGGCACTTACGTGCGTCAAGGAACAAGGCAGTAACCATATCCCTGACGGTTTGTCAGGCAGGAAGCTTCGTCACCCAGTTTCCGACGGATTCGCGCCACATGAACATCAACGGTGCGATCCAGAACATAACTTTCGCCATGCCACACTTCAGAAAGTATCTCTTCACGCGTAAACACACGCTTGGGATTCTTTGCCAGCAAACTGAAAATGCCAAATTCCTTGGGCGAAAGGTGTATGTCTTCACCGCGAACCGTCACCATCTTTCTCTCGAAATCAATTTCAATTGCTCCGATTTCAATCTTTGCCTTGGCCTTCGGCGTTGACGTGCGGCGCAAAATGGCCTTGATGCGGACCAGCACTTCCTGAAGCGAAAACGGCTTGGAGATATAGTCATCACCACCAGAAGAGAAACCGGTGAGCATGTCGTTTTCCGTGTCGCGGGCCGTCAGGAAAATGATGGGCACGTTGTTTTTCAAGTCCTTCCGGAGTTTTTCGGCCAGTTTGAACCCCGACATGCCGCCCAGCATGACGTCAAGCAAAATGAGCGAACAATCGGGAGTGAGTTTCTGCAAGGCCTCTTCGGCCGACTCTGCCGTTTCTACCTGATATCCTGCATTTTCAAGATTACACTGCAATATTTCGCGCAAGTCGCTTTCGTCGTCAACAACCAATATCTTATATTCCATTTTTCTCCATTTTAATTTATACCTCTTTCTGACGCCACACAAACAATGGGGCGCTCTCAAGAAAAAGTCACTCTTTTTCTGACTGCAATATTACGCATTTCCCCGTAAAGACCATACACTTGGAGGTGTTAAGTTTTTGTGAAGATTAAAGAGAGAGGCTGAAATGTGGAATTTCTGAAGGATACTGATTGTCATGCCGAAACCACCTGAGCGCTCCTTAACCGATTCTTAACAACACTGTCACATCTGCCACACATCACATTCCTAATTTTGCACTCGAAAAAGCAACCCGCAATGGGATTGCTAAGGAAGGAGGCTGAAGTGTCTGAAATGGCCATAATCGGCTTTACGACCATCCCCAAAAAACAAGAGCAACAAATTATTAATTCACAAATCTATATTTTATGGAATGGATGTTTATTGGAATCGTGGTATTCCTTTTCCTGCTGGCTGCATTCGACCTCTATGTCGGCGTCAGCAACGATGCCGTCAATTTTCTGAACTCGGCCATCGGTTCAAAAGCGGCACGATTCAGCCGTCTGGTTGTCATCGCCTCTGTCGGTGTGCTAATCGGATGTATCTTGAGCAACGGAATGATGGACATTGCACGGCACGGCATCTTCTCGCCTCAGTATTTCAGTTTCCACGACGTGATGTATATTTATCTGGCCGTGATGGTGACAGACATTGTGTTGCTTGACATTTTCAATACGTTCGGCATGCCAACCTCAACCACCGTCTCTATGGTGTTTGAACTCCTCGGAGCCTCGTTTGCCTTCGTTATTATCAAAATGACTGGCGATGCCACCGCATTGGGCATGGCCGACTATCTGAACACGTCGAAAGCGCTGGAAGTCATCATGGGTATTTTCCTGTCTGTGCCCATCGCATTCGTGTTCGGCGCACTGGTTCAATGGATCACCCGTGTTATATTCTCCTTCAATATCAAAACAAAAATACGCTGGAAGATAGGAATTTACGGAGGCATTGCTCTGACGTCCATCGTCTATTTCATGCTGTTTAAAGGGCTCAAAGATCTTTCGTTCATGAATGCAGACGTCAAGGCATTCCTCAACGAGCACATTCTGACAGTGCTCTGCGCTTGCTTCGTTGTGTTCACCATTCTGATGCAAACACTTCATTTCATGAAAGTCAACGTCCTGCGCGTCATCGTTCTGGTGGGAACTTTCGCACTCTCAACGGCTTTTGCTGGAAACGACCTCGTGAACTTCATCGGTGTGCCCTTGGCAGGGTTCTCCGCTTTCCTTGACTATTCAAGCAACGGAGCCGGCGTTTCGGCCGACAACTTCATGATGTCTTCTCTCGAAGGCTCAGCCTCAACTCCAATCTACTTTCTGATTGCCGCAGGCGCCATCATGGTGTTTGCACTTGCAACATCGAAAAAAGCTCGCCACGTGACGGAAACAGAAGTGGGGCTTTCGAAAAAGGACGAAGGCGACGAAATGTTCGGTTCTTCACGCGCCGCAAGAAGTTTGGTGCGATGGGGCAACTCCGTCGGACATTTCCTGACCAATTATACCCCTGCCCCTATTCGCACATTCATTGACAACCGATTCAGAATGCCACAAGAAGCCAAAGAAAGCGATGCTGCCTACGACCTCTTGCGTGCATCTGTCAACCTCGTGATGGCATCACTGCTCATCGCACTCGGAACTTCACTAAAATTGCCGCTCTCAACAACGTTCGTCACATTCATGGTGGCAATGGGTTCAAGTTTGGCTGATAGGGCCTGGAGCCGAGAGAGCGCCGTGTTCCGCATCACTGGCGTACTCACCGTCATCGGCGGATGGTTTCTGACCGCCGGTGTCGCATTCTCTGCCTGTTTCTTCGTGGCGCTGCTGATGAACTATGGCGGTGTGCCGGCCGCAGCCATCATCGTGTGTCTTGGCCTGTACTCCATCATCCACAGCCAGCGCAAATATAGCAAGAAGAAAAAGGAAGAGGAAAAAAACGGCGACGTCCTGTTCAACGAAATCATCACCTGCGCCAAACCACAGGATGTTCCGATGATGCTCAACAAACATCTGGACGTGAGCACTGGAGAAATGCTCTCTCTCTTTGCCAATGCGTTTAAGGAAACAACGGAAGGACTGTTTGTTGAAAACCTCCGGGCGCTGAAACACGCCAGCAAAAATCTGAGCACGAACAAACGCACCCTGAAAAACCTGCGCAGGCGTGAAACTATCTGCCTGAGACACGCTGACCCGCCAACGGCCATCAAGCTGAGCACGACATTCCATTTGGCACACAATTCGATGCGACAGATTCTCTACGGACTGATACGTATCAACGAACCTGCAAAAGAACACGTTGACAATCATTTCACACCGATTGACAGACTGGAAGCTGAGCAGTTCTCAAAAATCAGCAAACAGCTGACGAACATCATCATGCAGGCCGCAGAAAACCTCCGCGAACAGCGCATTGAGGACAACGAAACTTTGCGCGAAGAATGCGAAATGATTAGAGGCAAGTTCAACGAACTCCGCGACATTGTTTTGGTGAAAATACAAAGACCTGACATCAATATCACGTCGGAAACGCTGCTCCTGCACATCATCCAAGAATCTGAACAACTATGCATTGAAATTCGCCAACTGCTGAAACTGACAAAACGCTTCAAAGACTCGCTATAATGGCTTCAAACAAAAAGGCTACATCATGAAACTGAATTTTTTTCTTGCATCATCTGCATGCCTGGCGCTGAGCCTGCAAGCACAAAACACGACAGACTCCACTTCTGTCAAGCCAAATGAAGTGCAAAAAACCGTCACACTGACCATCCCCTCGTGGGCACCACACATCAGCGGCACCATACGCGCCAAAGGAGAATATCAAACTGAAGAAAAGGAGGGGCGATTTGAAGTGCGCAACGCACGCGTCGCCTTCGACGGAAACGTACTGCCCAACGTCATCTATAAAGCGGAAATCGATTTTTCTGACGAAGGGCAAATCAAAATGCTTGATGCCTATGCAGGTATAAAGCCGCTTAAAGCTTTTTCGCTGCGACTGGGCCAGATGCGTGTGCCGTTCAGCATTGATGCCCACCGTTCGCCCCATCAGCAATATTTTGCCAATCGCTCTTTCATTGCCAAACAGGTCGGGAACGTGCGCGATGTCGGACTGACTTTTGGCTACACGTTTGACAAGATTCCTCTCACATTGGAGGCGGGAACTTTCAATGGTTCCGGACTGACCAATCAGAAAGACTATTGGACAAAGACGCTCAACTTTTCGGCAAAGGCACAATATGTCCTGCCTTTCGGCCTGACGTTACAAGGCTCTGTCCAGAAGATTTCGCCAAACGGCGGCGCGGTCTATCTGTATGACGGCGGTGCCACACTGCATTGCGGCAATTGGACGATTGAAGGAGAATACCTGCGTAAACACTACACCAACAACACGTTCTCAGACGTCAACGCCATAGACGCTTTTGTTTGCTATCTTCTCCCGCTTCAACGCGTTTTCGATCACGTTACGCGAGTTCGAGATAATATTCTAAAAAGTA